>Ga0247610_10003717_pt1 | contig 16599 bp, 16 predicted proteins | sample 174DNAGHGhighgp2_FD_193483 | JGI IMG/M metagenome (GOLD analysis project Ga0247610, IMG submission 193483) | Sheep rumen microbial communities from Palmerston North, Manawatu-Wanganui, New Zealand - 1742 DNA GHGhigh gp2 | ecosystem: Host-associated > Mammals > Digestive system > Stomach > Rumen... | reverse complement strand
GCCTGGCCGCTGCCAACCAGATCGCTGATTTCTTCAAGACTGGCAACAAGCGCTTCCAAGTGAACAAATAATTAACCAACAGCGAAAGACACCGCAAGCTTGTCTTGTGGTGTCTTTTCCTTAATTGCCTGATAATGATTCCGGAAACCACAAAACCCACCAATTTCTTCAAATTTGAGGGACTCCGCATATATCACAAATCCGTCGATTTCATCAATGCCATCCTTTCCCTCAGCAACACCGTCCAAACAAACGCCCAAAAGATCATCGTCGACCAGTTCCTTACCGAAGCCGGACATATCTCTGCCAACATCATCGAAGGTGCCGGCCGTTCAAAAACGGAGTTTATCGAGTACTTGCAGAAAGCCAAGTCGAATATCGGCAAATGCGTGATGCTCTGCGCTTTGGCCTCCAAACAATCACTCATTGACGAGACCCAAGAAACCGACATCCGCAACGAACTGATGGAACTCACCAAGATGATTGGTGCACTGATTATCTCTTTTCAGAAACATGATTCAGTCAATAACCCAGAAGTCTGACTGTCAGAAAACAAACAAAGAACTATCAATTAAAACCTAATACAATGTCAGTTATCAAACCGTTCAAAGGATGGCGTCCCGGCGTGGACATCGTCCAGAAACTCGCCTCCCGTCCCTACGACGTGCTGAACACCGAAGAGGCACGCAAGGAATGCGAAGGCAACCCCTATAGCCTGCTCCACGTGACCAAGGCCGAAATCGACCTGCCCGAAGGCCACAAGGACAGCGACCTCGAGACCTATCTGAAAGTCGTTGAAAACTTCAACAGCTTCAAGGACTTCGGATGGATTAAGCAAGACCAAGAGGAAAAGCTCTACATCTATGCCCAGAGCATGAACCCCACCGACGCCAACGCCCACTGGCAGTATGGCATCGTGGCATGCGCCTATAGTGAAGACTATGTGAACAAGGTCATCAAGAAGCACGAGCTGACCCGTAAGGACAAGGAAGAGGACCGCATGAAGCACGTCCGCCTCACCAACGCCAACGTCGAGCCTGTGTTCTTCGCCTACCCTGCCGTCGCCGAAATCGATGCCATCGTGAGCAAGATCACTGCCGAGAAGCCTATCTATGACTTCATCGCCAAGGAAGACGGCTTTGGCCATCGCTTCTGGATCATCGACGACAAGGCCACCATCGCCCGCCTCGTCGAGCTGTTCGACAAGAAGGTCCCGGCCATGTACATCGCCGATGGTCACCACCGTAGCGCTGCTGCTGCCCTTGTCGGCCAGGAGAAGAAAGAGAAGAACCCTGCCCATACCGGCAAGGAAGAGTACAACTACTTCATGACCGTCATCTTCCCCGACAACCAGTTGAACGTCATCGACTACAACCGCGTCGTGAAAGACCTCAACGGCCTCAGCACCAAGGACTTCTTCAAAGCCCTGCAAGAGAACTTCGACATCGAGTGCAAATGCAACTGCACCAAGGATGGCGGCAAGTGCAACTGCGAGTTCCCCTGCCACTGCGAGTGCGACACCGAGTACAAGCCCAACAAGCTCCACAACTTCTCGATGTACATCGAGGGCGTGTGGTACAGCCTGACGGCCAAACCCGGCACTTACGACGACAACGATCCCATCGGTGTGTTGGACGTCACCATCCTCAGCAACCTTGTCCTCGACAAGATTCTGGGCATCAAGGACCTCCGCACCGACAAGCGCATCGACTTCGTTGGCGGTATCCGCGGCTTCGGCGAGCTGAAGCGTCGCGTCGACAGCGGTGAGATGAAGGTTGCCTTCGCGCTCTATCCAGTGAGCATGAAGCAAATCATCGACATCGCCGACACCGGCAACATCATGCCTCCCAAGACCACTTGGTTTGAGCCTAAACTCAGATCAGGTCTTGTTATCCACACGTTGGATTGATAAGGCAAGCACCTAAAAAAACACGGGGCAAGAGATTCATCTTGTCCCGTGTTTTGGTTTTATATTTTCTATTTGTTTGCCATTGTAGCAAACAGCCATGCGCTCCACTCGTAGGCACGATAGAAAGTGCCCTCACGAAACAAGTGGATGACCTAGCATTGTTCCATTGTGCTGCGTTCACGTTCTTTTTCGAGTATTTCTTTCAGTTGTGACATTCTTTCGCTCTTTCGCCCCTATGGGGCTTTGTTTGGTTTGTGTTCCCATAGGTCGCTGACCTACGGTTAGTGTAGTTGCGTCTTCCAGACGCTATTTGCTGCGTCGCTAAGGAGCAGCCGAGCGAGGTTGGGTAGCGCGCCCTGCGCGCGCCTCGCCCGACTGCTCCTTAGCTTTCGCCAGTCTTGCCCGTAACGTAACAATGGTTAGTTCTCGCACACGGCCCGCACAGAGAGTCCCAAATATCGAACCTGTATACTCACGAATAAATAGTCCTCACGGAATCCAAAAACTCCTGCTCTGTACGGCTCTTCTATGTCGAGTGAACTTGACCAAAAATAACCAAGATAACCAACATCGTTATGGACATCATGGTAACCATAACCTGCTGCAGGAAAGAAGATAACATTACCATTAGGTCCAATACAACGCCTTCCTCTTACATCGTTCTGCGTTGTCCATACAAAATTGCAGTTGTCGTATAATTCCTGCCATTCTTCCTTTGTAGGCATGCGAGCAGTGCCACCCCAATTGGCTGTAGCCGCATCGTCACCAGGCTGCAGGATGGTTAGATTGTCAGTGTAGCCGTTACAACCATAATTGGGATCATTGCAGTATTTTGTCAAATCTTCATGCCAATAATTGCATGTGTATTGGTATGTACCCCAGTTGTACTCGCTCTTAGGGCTGGTTTCAGCCCATGCAAAATAGCTACCAAAATCTTCGGGGCTGCTGGCGCCCACATTGCGCGTGGCCCAGAGCAGGCCGCTCGGCAGGCCGAGGTCAACCCAGTCGCCTTGTGGCTCTGGCGTTTCAGGAGCATGTATTGTGTCCCAAGACATCACATTGCCGTTGATGTCATACAGTTTGGCATAAAGAACATCATTGCTTGTTGGAGTCCAGTTCACCGTCACTTGTCCGTTTTGGGCTATGCCATATTCGGAAGAGAGTTGGCCATCCGCCTTAAACTTCACGAACTGCCACAATGGAGTAAGCACTTCCATGTTGAACAGATAGTTTTGGTCAAACACATTAAAAGTCGCCGTTTTCATTTGTCCAGTGCCTTCAAGTGAAACCTTTTGGATTCTTTTCGGAGAATGGTACAACGGTCTGTCAATGAGGTTCCAGTTAGGCGTGGAATAGTGCTGTATCTCATAACCACTAAAAATAGGATGCATGATGCTCAGGCCACAGGCGGCATCCAGGCCTGTATTGCAATCGAGACTCCATGCGCAGAAGTCATTGGATTGTCCCAACAATTCTTCCTTGAAGCCTCCGCTCAATGTCGTTGTAAGGTAAGGCTTGAAGTCAAAAGAAGGACCGACAATATCATAGAGCAAAATCCTCACACGAGGAAATGCCCAAACCTTGCCTTGTATGCTGCCACAGCCTTCCACGGTGGGAGGCGTAAGGTCGAATGTATTCGAGAAAGTAGCCACAGGACTTATCCCACCGTTTTGGCTCCACTCAAAACCTATTCGGCCATCTGCATTGTCAGTAAAGCCAGTATAAGCCGAAATCTCGCCGCTTGCCGTCACTTGTACCTGTCTGTACAAGTCGGAGTTCAACTTAAGGATAACAGGCACCCCATATACCAAAAACCTAACAGTCAATGGAGGAAACAGGTTGTGTTTCCAGATGTCATAACCTGGGTTCCAACTGCAACTTCCCAAGATATCACAACGTAACATCTGTTCAGTATCGAAAGAGCCATGCAGAGCTGCATTCACATTCAAGGCCCTGCTCCTGTACCTTTCAATCAGGTTGCCCACAATATCAAAAACATCCCTACCACTGAAGTTCATATACATCTCAATGTCGAGATCGAAATTAAAATTCATCCTTTCCATGTAAATGGAGTAATTGTTTCCCGAAGACAACACCTCGCCGTCATAATTGGCACCGAATTGCCACAAGTCGTGGGTGAAGCCCCAATCTCGCGAACGTTCCAAATCCAAAGCGCTGAAAACACCTTGCTCATCTTGAATGAATGCAGCAACAGGATAGAACACATTCCCCTGTGCAGATGACTTTCCACCTTCGTCCGTTGTAAGGGTAAAATCCACGTCAGCGAAAATATCCGTGAGATAGGCTTCGGTTGAGGTGACGCTCACCATGTTGCCGTTCACATCAACCGATTCAACGAAGATATAATGCACCACAGTGTCTTGGTCAATGGTGATGACAGAACCGGGCTGCAACTCGGGTATCTCTCCATTGAACTGGATTTGGTAGTCGCCGATACTATCGTTTGAAGAAATCAACGAGGCCTCGTTCCAGTCAATCGGAACATAGGTGGGATTGACAATATCGGAGCGATAGATATAAACGGTATCCAAATCCGTCAATGACGACCAGTCCGTTCCGTCTTCGTGAATCAACTCCTGTCCCGAGGCATCAATATGGATGCCACTTACGGATCGGGTATGGTGATAGATAGTGTCGCTCTGCGTTTTGTATTTAATGACGTATGGTCTCTCGTTTTGACCAAAGCATAAAAAGCCAATCAGCAAAAAGGCTATAAGGAATACAGATTTCTTCATCGCTTCAAGAATTTAATGGTTTGGTTGTTGATTCTGATGACATAAAAGGTGTTGCGCGCAAACGACGAAAGGTCAATGACACATTCCTTGCAGTTAGGCTTGTTGTACACCACGCGACCCAACACGTCGGAGATGACGATGTTTCCCGTGCCAGAGCTTTTCACATACAGCTTGTCGCCAGCGACATAGCTATTGTCATCCGAATTTTCGTTCACAGCATTAACCTCGTCTTCCGAGAAATAATACTTCACACCCTCTTCCATGTAAAAGTTCAGGTCGTTCACCGCCATGATACTATCTTGGAAATGGATGTCAATACCGTCAGCCAGTTCATAGCTGACCAATGTGTTGTCGGGCAGGATGAGGTTGAAAAACCTCAACGAGCCCGCGTTTTGGGCCGTAAGCCCTTGGCATAAAAGAAATGCCATAATCAGGAAAAACAAATGCTTTTTCATATAGGATTCGTTATTTTTTAAGATTTTTGCAAAGGTACACTGTTTTTACATACGAAAATATACAATCGATTTATTTAGAAAAACTGCACCACCTCCTCCAACGGCCTGTGTTCGGGCTGGCGAGGCTCGCCCGACCTATAGCCTAACGAAATGACCGCCATCACTTCCTCGTTTTCGGGAATGTTGAACAACTTTCGGAGTTCGTCGGAGTCGCGCATGCCCATGATGAGCGTGTCGAAACCTTTGGCTCGGGCCTTTAAGATGAAATAGGCATTACTGAGGCCGTTGTCATAAGCGCCCCAACCATCGCCCACCTCGTTGGTCTGCTCACCACGGAAGAAACCCGACTTGCCCTTCTCGAAAGTGGAGACAATCAGCACAGGAGCACCAGCGATGTTCTGCTTGTTGCGGTCACCCACAAGATTAGATACAGCCTCAATCTTCTCCGGACTCATGGCCACATAGTATTTCGAAGGCTGTTGATTGGCCCAAGACGGTGCTTCCTGCGTGGCGATGAGCAATTCACGCACCTCAGCTTCGCTGATGGTCTTGGTAGCATCGTAGCTACGGACGCTTCTTCTGGTTGCCAATACTTCGTCAAAGGAAACCACATTGGATGTGGCTGGTTCATTTTTGTTTTCTTTGTTGTTCGAGCAGCCAGTAAGCATTAAGAATGCAAAAACTGCCGCAAACAATAAGTTTAGTCTAGTGTTTTTCATGTTTATAAAGATTAGCTTTCTATTTCGGGACAAAGATAGAAAAAAACAACGCCATAGCAATGAAAAAGCGCCATTGCGAATTGTTTTATCATCCTCGCCATGGAATGCCAAAGAAAAACACGGGGCAAGACCAAACTTGCTCCGTGTTTCTTATTACTCTGTCGTTATTTAAGCGAATATCTTATTTCTTCACCACCAAAGCTTGTGCTTCGGACGAGAGATATGAGGAAATCAAGTCGTACGGAATCTTTGACACAATGTAATGATTGCTGACGCCCTCAATGACCAAGATGAAGTTATCGGCCAACAATCCGAATTGGGTATTCTCATATTCATCCTCAGGATTGAAAGTCCAACTAGGGTTTTCTTCTGACTCCTCGATGGTAGCACATTCCGGATGTTCTTCAAAGAAGCGGACGAGGTTTTCGTGGCTGATGATCTCGCCAATCTGATGGCCATCTTTCTTGTCGAAGGTGTAGTAATACTTCTCAGAGCCACATGAGGCACCGCAATGGAAATGCTCCACTCCGTAAGTCACAAACAAATCCGTTTGAGCTTCCATGGCAAGAGTGCGGTCAAACACATTCCACACGCTGTCTTGAATCAACGGTTTGTACTTTTCCATATAATGGTTAAGCAGTTGTGCACCGTCTTTGGTATACATCTCTTCCTTGCTGAAAGAAGCGATGTCCTCGTCGAAATGGGCACAAAACTCACAGAAAGCATACAGCTCACTGTTGGCCAGCGCCATGACTGCATCCAAAAGTGCTTGAGGGCCTTCCACAGGTGCGTCAAGCGTAATCGATGCCGAGTTGGCACTGTTCTCTTCATGAGTTCCGGTAATACTATCGGTCTGGGTCACGACCACTAGATCCATCGATTCTGGCAGGGGTTCTGGCTGAGGTTCCGGTTTACTCGGACATCCCGTTAAAGTTGTCATTGCAATAATGGCCATTAACCATAAAATGCTTCTTTTCCATTTGTTCTTCATTGATATATACCCTAACTCCGTGTCGGGCGCAACTTCAAATTGGTTTTTCGGGCTGCAAAATTACATTTTTTTCGATTTCGCAAAGCCGACCGCCAAAAAACCTTACCTTTGCAAAAACAAACCCATGGACAAGTCGCCAGTCAATCTCAGTCCCAACCTCATCAAGCACTTCGCCGACTATCTTAGGCTGGAGCTTTCACTGTCAGAAAACAGTGTGGAGGCCTATTGCCATGACGTCCATCTGTTTTTGCAATATCTTGAATGTAGAGACGGTGCATGCACCGTCTCTACAGCAATTGACGACATCAAACAAGACGATATCGAGAACTTCTTCGCCTATCTCTTCGATCTCAACATAGGCGCCACTTCGCAGGCCCGCATCCTATCAGGGCTGAAGTCATTTTGGCGTTATCTGACTCAAGAGGAAATTGCCGACAAAGACCCCACCCTGCTCATCTCCTCTCCCACTCTCGGCCGCCATCTCCCCGAAGTGCTGAGCTATGAGGAAATCCAAAAGATGATCGACAGCATCGACCTCAGCCAACCCACCGGCCACCGCAACAAAGCCATGATTGAGGTCATGTACGGCTGCGGTCTTCGCGTTTCGGAACTTATCAGTTTGCAAATCAGCAACATCTACAAGGAAGACGGCTTCTTGCGCATCTTTGGCAAAGGCAGCAAGGAACGCCTAGTCCCCATCGGCGATAGCAGCCTGAAAATCCTCTATCAATACATAGAAGGTGCGCGGCTGCACATCACGCCCAAACCCAAATTCACCGACACGGTCTTCCTCAACAGCCGAGGCACAGGTCTCACACGCCAAATGGTCTTTCTCATCGTGAAAGAACTCGCCGAGAAGAATGGCATCGACAAAACCATCAGTCCACACACCTTCCGGCATAGCTTTGCAACACATCTTTTGGAAGGCGGTGCGAATTTGCTCGCAGTCCAACAGATGTTAGGACACGCCAGCGTAAGCACGACGGAAATCTATACGCATATCTCCGACGAATTGCTTCGTGACACACTAACCACGTATCATCCGCGTTTTAAAAAACAATAATAAGACGGCCCTTCGACGAGCTCAGGGACCTGCTAAAACACAAAAACCAAGGTCCCTGAGCCTGTCGAAGGGCCGACATTCAAAAAAAACACTACCTTTGCAAAAAATCTCCACCATGGACACCACAAAATTCGACTTCCTGAAAGGCCTTCGTCCCAACCGTTTCTTCCTCTTGGCCGGCCCTTGTGTCATCGAGGACGAGAGCTCGCCTCTCTTCATTGCCGAGACCTTGAAAAACATCTGCCAAAAACTTGACATTCCCTTGGTTTTCAAAGGCTCCTACCGCAAGGCCAATCGTTCCAGATTGGACTCCTTCACTGGCATCGGCGACGAGAAAGCCTTGAAGGTGCTGCAAAGAATCGGAAAGGAATTCGAGCTTCCCGTGGTGACCGACATCCACGCAGCTGAAGAAGCAGCCATGGCTGCCGAATATGTTGACATACTACAGATTCCAGCTTTCCTTTGTCGCCAGACCGACCTCCTTGTGGCCGCTGCCAAAACAAGCAAGACAGTCAACATCAAGAAAGGGCAATTCCTCTCGGGCGAGGCTATGGGCTTTGCCGTCGAAAAAGTCAGGCAATCGGGCAATGACAAAGTCATGCTGACTGAGCGCGGCTCCATGTTCGGCTATCAGGATTTGGTGGTGGACTATCGCAACATCGCAGCCATGCAGAAGTTTGATGTGCCAGTCATTTTAGACATCACACATTCTTTGCAGCAGCCCAACCAAAGCAGTGGCGTCACAGGCGGACAGCCAGAACTCATCAGTTTAATCGCCAAAGCAGGCATCGCTGCGGGTGCTGACGGCATCTTTATGGAGGTGCATCCTGAGCCAAAAAAAGCCAAGTCCGACGGCGCGAACATGCTCCGTTTAGACTTGGCCGGATCTCTTTTGAGACAGTTGGTGAGGATCAAAGAAGCGGTTACTGCATCCGCATGTTGACGATCTGACCCGTTTCAGTGTCAAACACCAGTTTCGTATTCGTCAACGGGGCAATCAACATGGCACCCAACTGATTGACGATTACCCTCTCTTCCAACAATGTGGAATTACCACAAGCCACCTTCACTTGGGCCATCTCAGGAACGCGGTAGAAGACCTTGTTTTCATACGACATCGACTCGATGGCCGACTGGCTAGGAGCGTTGATGGCTGCCGTCGTATTGAGCGATAACGTCTGCACCGTAATCATGTCGCCCGTGCCTCCCGTGCCCAAAGTTAGGCCGTCGATCTCAGAAAACTTGGCGATAGTTTGAGTCGGCACCTCTTTATTCGGAATCACATAAACCGTCTTGACCACCTTCTTGCCCACACGTTTGCCAAGCAGTAAGCCTGTGTATTCTTTCTCCATGGCATCCAGCTTTTTATACATGGTGTTGAAAGTCTCAGGGTTGTAAGCCATTTCAACATCGCCCGAAATCAGATAATACTTGGCCTTCCGAATCTCAACAATTTTGTCGGCCACTTCCTTAGCCAATTGGGCGTTGCTCTTTCCAGCCAGCATCAAAGGAATGAAACCTTCGGTGGTTTCGTCCTCTTCATCAGATCCAAGTTGCTGTTCCCTAACGGGCGCAGGCATCTCCACAACAGCGTCAGCGGCATTGCCAATGCCTACACTTCGAATGATGCCATTGGGAAGCATGTCGAATTGCGTCTTAGCGCCTCTCGTGCCTGCCATCGTAACAAAAAACAAGGCATTGGGATCAGGGCTCGACACGGTCGACATCTTCACGTCCAAAAGTTTATACTCCGTAGTTTCATATTCCACGATGTCCTCCATTTCAAAATAGTTGGAAGCATAGTCGCTGAGCGGACCTTTTTCAAGTCTCACCTCATCGATGATGAAATCCAGCTTCAGCATGGTCTGCGGCAAAGAATAATACACGCCGTTATGCTGGCCAGGATTGACGTTCTTGGCGAAGGTCGTAGTGAACTGCGCTTGGACTTGGCTACCTATAAAGGTCAAGGCCATCAGCACCAAGGCGAATCTAGTAGCAATTTTATTCATTTCTGTAAGGTTTAGTTTCAAACTTCAAAAATACAACTTTTTCAATAATCACGTCAATTCATGGCTGTTTTTTCCTTTCGGCTGAAAAGCAGCAATGCCAAGAAAGTCATCAAGCCATTGATTATCAATATCTCAAATCCAATCTTATAGCCACCAAACAGTTGAGGTGAATACATCTTCAAGAAATAACTGATAATAGGTGATGCGACAGCAATGAAAGGCACAGCCTTATCGATGACTCTTCTGTTTTTGACAAACAAGCCAAAGGTATACAAACCCAGCAAGGGTCCATAGGTGTATCCCGCGATGTCAAACACCTTATCAATCAGCGATTCATTGTGGAAGGGACGGAATGCAATGATAACCAACAGGTAAAGCAAGGCAAAAGCCACATGGATCCATTTGCGGCGTTGCGTGATCTGCTGTTCCGTCAGCTGTTTCTTGTCGAAGTGCATGAAATCGAAACAGAAGGTGGTCGTCAAGGCCGTCAAGGTGCCGTCGGCGCTGGAATAACCTGCTGCGACAAGTCCAATAACGAAGACGATGGCAGTGAACTTGCTCAAGGAGAAAGCCACCGAGGGGAAGATCTTGTCGTTGACCACCACACCCGCTTCGTTCATAGGCAGTTGGAATCCCGTCTGCTGAGCATAATAGATCAAAGCGGCACCTAGGCAAAGGAAGAGCGCATTGACCACAACGAACAACAAACTCGAAGTCATCACATTCTTTTGGGCATCACGCAGGTTTTTGCAAGTCAAATTCTTCTGCATCATATCCTGGTCCAGACCCGTCATGGTGATGGTGATGAACATACCACTCAGCACCTGCTTCACCCAGAACTTGTTGTGCGTCCAATCCGTCTCAAACACTTTGGTATACCCTTTTGCGGAGGCGGATTTCAGCAGGTCGCCCAACGAGATGTTCAAGTTCTTTAGGATGAACCATGCCGTCAGGAAGGCTGCCAGCAATAGGAAGGTCGTCTGTAGGGTATCCGTCCAAACCACCGTTTTGATACCGCCCTTGAAGGTGTAAAGCAAAATAATGGCAATAAAAATAACTGCCGGTACCCAAAACGGGACACCCCAATCTTTGAAGACGAACTCATACAACACAAAAACAACGAGATACATCCTCAAGGCCGAGCCCAACAGACGCGACAAGATGAAAAACGCCGCACCCGTCTTCTCCGACCTTGGTCCAAATCGCATCTCAAGATAGGAATAGATGGAAGTCAGGTTCAGCCGGTAATACAGTGGAAGCAATATAAGGGCTATCACCGCATAACCCAGCACATAGCCAAAAACCAAAGGCATATAGGTGAACTGTCCCGTATAAATGCCACCTGGCACCGACATGAAGGTCACACCCGACAAAGAGGCACCAATCATACCGTATGCCACCACAAACCACGGTGAACTCTTGTTTCCACGGAAAAATGCATTGTTGTCTGACTTCCGCGCCGTAAAGTGCGAAATCACAAACAAAAGGACGGTATACAAAACAAAAACGGCAAGTATAATTGTAGCATTCATGTTGATTCGGTTTTCAAATTGCAAAGTTAGCAATTATTATGCTGCTTCCGCCCCTTTCCTGATCAAATAGACAAATAAAACACATCATCGTGGCATAAAAAGCAGTATTTTTGCGCCCCAAAACTAACATCAACCATGAAAGGCATTTACACCATCCTATTGCTTATTGTCTCCAACGTATTCATGACTTTTGCCTGGTACGGCCAACTCAAACTACTCGAAATCGTCCCCAGTTCCAAAGACTGGCCACTCGTTCTCGTCATCCTTATGTCGTGGGGTGTCGCCTTGTTCGAGTATTCCTTCATGATCCCCGCCAACCGTATTGGCGCCATGCAAAACGGAGGCCCATTCAATCTTATCCAGTTGAAAGTCATACAAGAAGCCGTCTCGTTGACCGTTTTCACCATTATCGTGATTACGGTGTTCAAGACCGAGACCTTCCGGTGGAACCATATCATTTCATTCCTATTCATCATCCTCGCCGTGTTTTTTGCCTTCAAAAAATAGGTTTTTGTTGCGAAAAACAGAAAAATGCATGATATTTGCGGACTGAAAAAGACACTATTAACTGACAAAAAAGAAAGGAAATAATATGAAATTCTATGACATTGATTCAGTTTTCACCTTCGGCAAATACGAGGGCATGACCATTGCCGAGGTGTATGAAAAAGACCCCAAATACCTGAAATACTGCGAAGAGAACATTGACGAGTTCTATGTCTCCCCTTCCGTGATGCGTGAACTGAAGTCTATGGGCCGTGCCATCAACGACTCCGCTCTTTTGGATGTCAATTTCGACAAGATGAGCGACGACGAGATAGACAGCTTCATCAGCGGACACGAGGAAGAAGACGAATTTGACGAGTCGAAACTTGAGCGCGACTTCGATTGGGACAACAACGATTTTGCCGACGACTCCCCATTTGATGAGTTTGAGGACGAATTCGATGAAGAGGAATTCAACGATGAATTCGGCGACAGTTTCGACGAAAGTATTGACGGCGGTTTCGACGAATTGTATTAACTAGCACAAAAAGGCCTGCCCTCTAAAGATTCCCAAGGGAATGACATAGAGGGCAGGCTTTTTTTGTTTAATCAAGCATTGATTCGCTCTGAAATGGAATACACGCGCTTTTCGCGTTGCGTTGAGGTAATCATCTCGGCGAGGAAACCTGTTGAAAACAGTTGAACACCGATGACAATAGCCAAAAGTGCAAAATAAAACAGCGGACGACGGGTCATGCCATAGACGTGGCCGAAAAGCCTGGTGCAAGTCAGGTACACAGCAATGCCAAAACCGACCATGAAAGTGATGGAACCCAACATGCCAAAGAAATGCATGGGCCGATTGCTGAACTTTGAGATGAAGTTGATGGTGAGCAGGTCAAGGTATCCACGGAAGAAACGACTTAGGCCGAACTTACTGCTGCCGTATTTACGCTTCTGATGATGTACCACCTTCTCCCCTATGTGGCCAAAGCCATTCATCTTAGCAATGACAGGGATGTAGCGATGCATCTCACCATACACCTGAATATTCTTCACCACCTCGTTGCGATAGGCCTTCAGGCCACAATTGAAATCGTGCAATTTGATGCCCGACATCCTGCGTGTAGTCCAGTTGAAGAATTTCGAGGGGATATTTTTCATCAGTTTGGAATCGTAACGCACCTTTTTCCAACCCGAAACAAGGTCGTAGCCCTCTTCCTTAATCATCTTATAGAGTTCAGGGATTTCATCGGGGCTGTCCTGCAGGTCGGCGTCCATAGTGATGACCACGTCGCCTTCCACGACCTTAAAGCCTTCGTTCAAAGCCGGCGACTTGCCATAGTTTCTCCTGAAACGTAGCGCCTTCACGTTGGGATTGGCCTCAGCAAGGCCTTGGATGATGGCCCAAGAATTGTCGGTGGAGCCATCGTCGACAAAGACGATTTCGTAAGAGAAACCATGCTCGTCCATCACACGACGAATCCATGATTCCAGTTCGGGAAGCGACTCGGCTTCATTCAGCAAGGGTACAACGACTGATATATCCATAGTTTTCTTTTTTTACTATGGCCACTGACCATGACTATGACCACTTCCACTAGAACGCTGAATCTTCAGCCTTTGGTCAAAGTGGTCATGGTCATAGGCCATAAGCCATAGTCACTTAATTTCAGTTTTGCCCCCCATGTAAGGTTGCAGGGCTTTCGGGATGGCGACGCTACCGTCGGCGCGGAGGTTGTTCTCCAAGAAGGCAATCAACATGCGCGGCGGAGCAACCACCGTATTATTCAAGGTGTGGGCGAAGTAGTTGCCGTTCTTGCCTTTGATCCTGATCTTCAAGCGACGTGCCTGGGCATCGCCAAGATAGGAGCAGCTGCCTACCTCGAAGTATTTCTTCTGACGCGGCGACCATGCCTCCACATCCAAAGATTTCACTTTCAGGTCAGCCAAGTCACCAGAGCAGCATTCCAACGTGCGAACGGGGATGTCCATTGAGCGGAACAGGTCAACCGTGTTCTTCCACATTTGCTCGTACCAGTAGTCGGCATCCTCTTGCTTGCAGAGCACCACCATCTCCTGTTTCTCAAACTGGTGTATGCGGTATACGCCGCGTTCCTCGATGCCGTGAGCGCCTTTTTCCTTACGGAAGCATGGTGAATAGCTCGTCAGCGTCAGCGGCAGGGATTCTTCAGGCACGATTTGGTCGATGAACTTGCCAATCATGGAGTGTTCGCTGGTGCCAATAAGATAGAGGTCTTCGCCTTCGATCTTATACATCATGGCATCCATCTCGGCAAAACTCATCACTCCAGAGACAATCTCACTCCGCACCATGAAAGGCGGAATGCAATAGGTGAAACCACGATTAATCATGAAGTCGCGGGCGTAGGTAATGACAGCAGAATGCAGTCGCGCAATGTCACCCATAAGGTAATAGAAACCGTTGCCAGCCACGCGGTGAGCCGAATCCAAATCCAAGCCATTGAACTTGGCCATGATGTCGGCATGGTAAGGCACCTCGAAGTCAGGCACCACAGGCTCGCCAAAGCGTTCCTTCTCTACGTTGAAGGTGTCGTCCTTTCCTATCGGCACTTCAGGAGCGATGATGTTGGGAATGGCATACATCACCTTGGTGAGCTGTTCCATGAGCGAAGACTGCTGCTTGCCAAGCTGTTCTAGCTCCTGAGCGTTGGCCTCAACGAGCTTTTTCATCTCATTGGCTTTCTCTATTTCCTTGTTCTTAAAGAGGATGCCGATTTCCTTGGAAATAGAGTTGCGTTGTGAGCGCAGGTCGTCGGCGCGCTGCTGGCAGTCGCAATATTGTGTGTATAAGTTGATGGCCTCATCAACGAGGGGTAACTTGTTGTCTTGGAATTTCTTCTTGATATTCTCGCGAACCACATCAGGGTTCTTGACTAAAAACTTAACGTCTATCATAGGTTATATGGTTTGCTTCATTAGAACGGGCAAAGATAGGAAAAAACGTTGAATAACTTAAAAAATTAAATATGCAACCTGATTTACTCAGCGGGGCACACCAAGCGCACGGATCTGCCACCATAACGGTCGTAGCCATCAATTGGATCAAAATAGCCGTAATCAAAGTACATACCGCGAGCGAATCCTTCGATTTTGTCTTCTTCAATATAACATGATGCCGACCAGTAATTGCCACCATTACCCACTTCAAAGACCGAATTCCCGTACCGATAGCCGGCAGTGGGCAGGAAGACCGCTCCAGCATCTTCCAACGTCGCCCATTGAGTGGCATCTATGATATTACTGGTGTGACTCGCATCTCCATTGTTGGTATTGTGTAAATCATAGATGCTCTCACTCCAATCATCAGGCACCAAGATCATACCATTCATGCCTGCCACCCGTGCCTTGGCAAAACGGATACCAGAGGAGGTACTGCGCCGAGTAAAGACATAACCCCATTCATCAGTCGTCAATGTGCGCCACTGACCTGCCATGTTGCCGCCATTGCTAATTGGATTGTAAACGCCCCAGTCGCTTTGGGCATAATCGCCTGTCAAATCAAATTCACCTCTAGGACCATAAAGTGTTCCATCGGAATTGTTGGTATTCCAAGGCTGGTAATAAACATTTCCATTATTCCAACCGCTGGTACCCCATCCGAAAAGGTCACGGTCGACGTTTTGACTAGCACTACCTTGTCCGTTATTACCCAAACATTCCCATTGCCTTTCGGCAAACTTCCAGTATGGTGGAGTTGCACTACCGATGTATTGAAGATTGCCTTGCGAGAAATAGACCTTGGTGCCATTTGCATCCACCGTGAACTTACCGTCAATTATTCCAATCGGTCCTGTATTGGGAAACACCAACACGATGGTCTCATCGGAGAATTGTTCTTGCGTAATCACCTCACTCCTCAAGGAATCGTTGCCACTCACTAACACGGCCTCATAACTCATTACATCACCAGGTTCAAAGTCGCCCATTAAAGAGCCACGCATAGGACATGGCGATGGAGCACCTATTGTCTCAACGGAGATGCGATTCTCTCCGCCACAACCTGTATTCAGCAGTCGAGTCACATACCGTCCATAGCTTGTCGTAACACAAAGGAATGCTATTGAAGGCCTGGAAAGAGAAACTTTCAGCTTATGTGTTCCAGCCGCCAAATAGGCTTGCTCAGAAGCCACGATAGCCCCATTGATATCAACAAGCTGAATAAGAGTTTCACCATTTCCAGGCATATTGAGCAGAACATTCGTTTCTTTATTGAAAGGATTGGGGAATGCTTCGCCAAGCCTCAAACCAGCGAAGTTTTGTTGTTCATCGATCCCAACGCTTGAAGTTAGCACAAGCACCGTATCAGGATACATAAGGGTCTCTGTCCATCCGCGAGTCAAGTTCGTTGCACTTACATAGGTAAACGGGGAATAGCTACCGTTCGAAGTAATCGCCGTGAAGATGAGCTTCACCGATTCTTGAGCCTGCATAGGCATCATTGTTGCCAGCAAGGCAATCATCATAAGTAGATTTCTTTTCATATTTTTAAGTTTTAGGATTATTTGGAGCAAACCTTAGATTTGCAGCGTGGTTGTCTGCGAACCAGGAATGCGAGAGCAAAAATAGTAAATTTGCGTGAAATACAGATAGAAAGTCTATAAAAGAATAACGTATAACCTGGACAATGGGATCGG
>Ga0247610_10003716_pt1 | contig 16606 bp, 15 predicted proteins | sample 174DNAGHGhighgp2_FD_193483 | JGI IMG/M metagenome (GOLD analysis project Ga0247610, IMG submission 193483) | Sheep rumen microbial communities from Palmerston North, Manawatu-Wanganui, New Zealand - 1742 DNA GHGhigh gp2 | ecosystem: Host-associated > Mammals > Digestive system > Stomach > Rumen... | reverse complement strand
AATAGCTTTTTCTATATTCATTCCGCGCCTATACGGACGGTCACTTATTAAAGCATGATATGTATCAGCAATTGCAACAATTTTTGCAGCCAGCGGAATGTCACCATTAGAAAGCCCTTCCGGATAGCCTTTACCATCAATTCGCTCATGGTGATATTTTACTATAGGTATTAAATCTCTTAATGCAGGATTTGGTGACAAAACTTTTTCGGCACCAATTGTCGGATGCTGTTTCATAATTTTCCATTCATCATCAGAAAGCGGTCCTTCTTTTTTAAGAACATTTTCAGGAATACCAATTTTTCCTACATCGTGCAAAAGAGCACCCAGTTTTATTCTTTCTATTTCTTCTTCAGGAAGATTTATTGCCCTTGCCAATGCTTCTGAAAATCTTGATACAGAAGCAGAGTGGTCCTTTGTATACGGATCTTTTGCGTCAATAGCTCCTGCCAGTGATGTCGCAATTTCGAAAATTCTGTTTTCTGAGAGAATGTCATGTTCTGAGTTAAATTGAGAAATTAACTCATCTTCAAAATTAATTCCTAATTGAGCATGACGTTTACCTATAACTTCTGCATACGATTTAAGAGCAACATCATCCCAGAAATTAAAGTCTGTAGAACTTATAATAGCAGACATGCCATCTTTATATCCTTTTGCTTTTGATATATACATAGCTTGTTCTGCAAGTATCAATAGTTTCTCTTTATCATTTGCACTTTCAGGATAGGTTGAAATACCTACTGATACCTTCACCGGTCCTATACCATCTATAAAGAAACAAGACAGAGAATAAGTTAAATATTCTGCAATATATTTTGCCTGATCAACTGATGTATTGGGCAAAATAAGAGCAATTTCATCACCGCCGTATCTTGCTGCAATATCACCTTCACGCATATTTTTTCTTACATTATCCGCAACTAATCTTATAACTTCATCACCTTTTGCATGTCCCATTTCTCTGTTTATCGAAGTAATATTACAAATATCCATCATTAATACAGATAACTGCTGTTTGGATACATTTGCTCTGGAAATTTCATTAAGAAGAATTTCTTGGAAACCTCTGTGATTGTATAATAACGTTAAACTATCGGTGTTAACATACTCATCACTTTTTTCTACAAGCTCAAAATTATGTACTACAAGAGCCATATAATTTGCAATAAATTTGTAAACATCTATATTTTGCTTTGCGCTGTCATCTTCAAACATTATTACGCCCACAGGTTTATTAACAGAAACCAACGGCATAATAACCACTGAATTATTTTTAAAATATGCCAATTTTAAGAAATTTACATCTTCTTTAAAAATAATTTTATTTTGTTTAAACGACTCAACAAGCGGATTTTCTTCTTCTTTTAGGAAAACTTTTGTTGAATAGACATTTGCTAATTTATCCTGCAACCGAAGGTTTATACAGTTAGATTTTTCTTTGTACAATCCTACAGCCATAAAACCTAAATTAATATTCTTGGATATTATTGAAAAAATATTATTATAAAATTCATTCAAATTATTAACATTTCCGGCATTTATAATTTTATCCATTATAAACTTATAATCCAGAATCTTCTTTTTATCTGAACCTAAATTTTTACTTTGAGGGTTTAAAAAAGCATGCGTAGAGGAATTTGAAGAAGTTAATGAATTAACTTTTGAAACAATATCAATTGCCGATAACGGAGATGTTACCGGTTTTTTCTGCTTTATATCATTACTTACGTTTATGTTCTTTTCTTTATTCACGCACTGACCTTTACACATATAAGAATAAAAACCGATGAAGATAAAAAATTGACTAATTGTAAACAAATTTTTACATTTTTAAGTAAATTTTTACATACCCTCAATTCATATATTAACATTTTTTTAGAGATTTTCTAGTGTACTTTTGACATTTATTTACAAATATTAATAGATAGTATCATATTTTTGTCAGTTTATTAACAACAAACTTCACTTAAACGGGCTAAAATCTTATCAGTGATAACTTTAATATATTCTTTATCAACCATACCGTTTATAATACAATCTGCTATTCCGTATGTTGGTCTTATGTATTTTTGTGCTGTTTCGTTAACATCTTTAAACTGCAAGTCCGCAGCCTCACCTGTTTTCCCTCTTGAAACAGCTCTTTTATACCATCGTTCCTTAATTACATCAATTGGTGTAAATACATATACTTTTACATCCATAATGTCACGAACTTCTTCATTTAAAACATATAATCCTTCTGTAAGAATAACTTTTGCCGGTTTCTTTTCATCACCGTTCGGATCCGAAACACAGGTAACAAAATCGTATTTTGGTGAAATAATAGCTTCTCCGTTTTTCAAAGCTATAAGATGTTCTCTCATTAATTTAAGATTAATAACTTCAGGGGTATCAAAACTAAATCCGGTTTTAAACAGAGCATCATAACTACCAGCTTCTTGAAGTTCCTTTGACGTATCTTTATAGTAATCATCCTGACGAATTACCGTATAGATACCTTCTTTTTTATCTCTGATCACAGCTTCTATTGTATTATCTACAAATACGGTCTTTCCTGATGCACTCTCGCCTGTTATACCGATAAGAAACGTTTTCTTTTTTTCCTGAACAACTCTTCTTGCAATATTTAAAATAAAATCATCAGCAACTTTGAGAAACAATGGTTGTTCTTGTTTTTTATCTTCTTCCAAAATCTCTTTTAAGGTGTCCACAATAGTGGATATTAATTCCATATCCAGTCTGCTTGAATAAAAATTATAATTTGTTAATTCAAAAGTATCCAACATTAAACACTCCATGGACATTTTAGCGCGAACCATAAAAAAAGTCTCATTTTTGATATCACATTGTAAAAAAAGTTTACGTTTTTAATCTTAATTTTTTTTTGCACCAAACTATACAATTTGGTGCAAAATCGTGGAAAAGGGACTTTTCATGTTCATTTTCTTTTCCTTTTATTTGCGAGGTAAAAGGAAAAGAAAACGAACCAAAAGAAAAGGAAAGACACGCAATTGTTTACAGCACCCTTCGGGTGCAAAGATTGAAAGGATGAACCCCGGCAAAGCCGGGAGTCTTTCTCGACCTATTGTTGCTTTTCAGCAACACGGTCGAGGTTAGAATGCGAACAACAATAGCAACAATCCTTCCCAAGCCTAACGGAGCGAATAATCAATGTTAGTGAGACAGCAACAAAGGTGGCATTGTTTGAGCGAAGCGAGTTTGCCACCACAGGTCGAACATTACAATTGATTAATGAGCGCAGTTCGAGCTTGGGCAGTTTCTTTGGTTCGTTTCTTTGATGACAAAGAAATGAACATAAAATGACCATTTCACCTTTTTGCACCAAATTGTATAATTTGGTGCAAAAAAAACCACTCGGTGTGTGTTTCGAGTGGATCTTGTTTTCTGCATCCTAATGGTCTTTTTAGTGTTTATTATCTAGGAGTTTATATGATTTTGGGGTTATTAGTTTTACTATTTAGTGTTTCGGCTACACTTAAAGTGTGTACTATTATTATTGCACATAAGAATTTAAAGTCAAGCATTTTGTTTTAACATGCTATTTATACTTAGCAAATATGCGTTCTGTTTAGACCCTGCAAGGCTTTTGCCAAATTTACAAAACTTAACATTGCATACAACAAAAAAGGGTATTAATTGTATTTGATACCCTTTTTAAATTTTCTCTTTTTTCCTAGCCTTCAAGCGATTGATATCCGGCTTTATGAGATTTTAAAAGCACACCTCTTTTGGAAGTTTGTATAAAATCAATCATTTTTTCTATGTACTCATTCATAGGTATTTCTGCTTTTATCTTTTCTATTGCTTGAGTCGTATTGTATTCTTCTGATATTAACAGCTTAAACGCTTCATTTGTCGCAGTTCTTACTTCTTGAGAAATTCCTCGGCGTTTCATAGCTATTACATTAAGTCCTCTAGGAACAGGCGGTCTTCCTTCTCCTTTTGAGTATGGTAAAATGTCCTGTCTTGAAGCAGAGAAACCGCTAATTATTGCCATATCACCAATTCTTATATTTTGATGGAATACACTCATTCCGCCTACAAAAGCACCAAATCCTACGTGAACATGCCCGCCTAATGTAACCAAATTTGCTAAAATAACCTGATCTTCCAATACGCAATTATGAGCAATGTGTGCACCAACCATAATTAAACATTTGCTACCGACTCTTGTTGTAAAATCACCACATGCCGCTCCACGATGAATAGTAACATTTTCTTTTATTATTGTGTCATTTCCGATTACAACTTTAGTAGGTTCGCCTTTATAACCCAAATCTTGAGGTTCTGAACCTATTGTTGAAAATGGAGAAATTGTACATCTTTCACCAATCTCAGCATATTCTACATATGCATTCGCAATTATTCTGGTATCTTTTCCGATTTTAACACCTTCCCCGATAACAACATTAGGACCTATTTTTACACCCTCTGCAATTTCTGCACTAGGATGAATAACAGCTGAAGGATGAATTAATTCTGATTTTTCTAAAACTGTGTTTGTCATTAGCTTTCTCCATATACAATACATTTTACTTGTCAAGTATAATATAAATTTTTCATTTTCTTTAAAATATTTATATAAGCTTAATATCTTAAAAATTTTTATTATTTTATATTCATGATAAAATTTAATATATAGGATTATGGGAGTACTTAATGATAAAGCTTAAAGACACAGCATCCAATAATGCATTTAGATACGGATTTTTGATAAACAGAATGTTTCCTTACATAAAACTTGTATTGAGTCGTTCAATCTTATTATTTTTGCTGGCAATACCACTCGGTCTCTTAGATGGTGTTGTTGCAATTTCTCTTCGTCCATACATGGATTTTGTTGTTAACGGTAATGAGAACCAAACTTTTGAACTTTTTGGACACACTTTGTACCTTCAAGCATTTTTTATAAATTTAATACCGTTTGCTATCGTATTTTTTGCTCTTATTCAAGGGATTTTAAAATATGTTTGTAATTACCTTTCTGATTGGACCGGTAATAAGATGTCAAACGCTTTAAAAATAGATTTATTTAAAAAATTGACTTCTATGGACACTCAATTTTTTGATGTAAATTCGTCCGGTTTGGTTATCAGCAGATTTTTTTCAGATCCGGACCAAGCTTCTAAAAATTTAATTGCAACATTAAAAACATTGATACTATCTATATTTGAATTTTTCGCCCTTGTTTTTGTATTACTATTTAACTCCTGGAAACTTGCTTTAATCGGCGTTGGAGTTATGGGAATTGCAATAACTCCTTTGATTTTTATCAAAAAGAAAATAAAATCCGTTTCTAACGCTACTATGGTTGTATCAGGAGACATGACTACAAACTTTAATGAAACTTTTGCAGGAAATAAAATTGTAACGGCATATAACTTACAAGAACATCAGAATAACAAATTTGAAGAACAGATACATGAACAATTTAATTTAACTATGTCTCTTACCAAACGTGTTGGCTGGATGTCTCCTATAATGTATTTTGTTTGTTCTATAGGTATTGCAATCGTTATGTGGTACGGAAACAGTTTAATTCTGTCCGGAGAAATGTCTGCAGGAAGTTTTGCATCTTTTGTAACTTCTTTGCTTCTTTTATATAAACCTACAAAAACTCTTGGTTTAACCCTGACAAATTTACAAACAACATTTGTTTCAATAGCACGTGTATTTGAATTATTTGATTTAATGCCGGAAATCAATAACAAACCGAATGCAGTTGATATTACAACTATAGGTTCCGGTATAAAATTTGAACACGTAAACTTTGAATATGAAGCAGGAACACCTGTTCTTAAAGATTTTAATCTTGACGTTAAACCGAATGAAACAATCGCACTCGTTGGAAACTCCGGCGGCGGAAAATCTACGGTTGTGAATCTAATACCAAGATTTTATGATATAAAATCCGGTTCTATAAAAATTAATGATATTGATATAAGGGATTATAAACTGGAAAATCTTCGAAACAATATCGGGTTTGTTTTCCAAGATAATTACCTTTTTACAGGTTCAATAAAGGATAATATCCTAATGGGCAAGCCTGATGCGAATGAAGCAGAACTTGCCGAAGCTGTTCGTTTGGCTCACCTTGATGAATTTTTAGGAACACTTCCAAACGGAATTGACACAGTCGTTGGTGAGCGCGGTTCTTCACTATCCGGAGGACAAAGACAAAGAGTTGCAATAGCAAGAGCCCTTATTAAAAACGCTCCAATAGTAATTTTAGATGAAGCAACTTCTGCTCTTGATAATGAATCGGAAGCAATTGTTCAAAAAGCTTTAGACAATCTCATGCAAAACCGAACTGTTTTTGTTATTGCTCACAGACTTTCGACGATTCATAACGCAAACAGAATTGCCGTATTAAACGAAGGCGAATTAGTTGAATTGGGTTCACACGATGAACTTATAAATATTCCTGACGGAAGATATAGATATTTATACGAAATGCAATTTGCAGCAAACAGAGAAGAACAATAAATACGGAAGGATATAAAATATGTATGGATTAATATTAGCCGGCGGTTCGGGAAGCAGACTTTGGCCACTTTCAAGAGAATTATACCCAAAGCAGTTATTAAACATTCAAAACTCCGAAAGTCTTTTACAGGCAACTTTTGAACGGCTTACTGATTCAATTCCTGAAGAAAATATTATAAGCATGACAGGAGTAAAACATTTCTCTAATGTTAAATACCAGCTCTCTAAAATTGCAAAAAATCCTATTGTATTATCAGAACCTATTTCAAAAAACACTGCACCTGCTATAGCAATTGCAACTAAGTATATAAGTGAAAAATTTAAAGTTGATCCCGTAATTTTAGTAGTGCCATCTGATCACTTAATAAAGAACATTCCTGATTTTACGAAAACCGTACTAGAAGGAGAAAAAATAGCAGAACAAGGGTACATTGTAACATTTGGGATACAACCTTCATATCCTGAAACAGGATACGGTTATATAAATGTAACCGATACAAAAGTTTTGGAAGGAGTTAAGGTCAATAAATTTGTTGAAAAACCTAATGCAGAACTTGCACAAAAATATATAGATGAAGGCAATTACTACTGGAATAGCGGTATATTTATGTTTAAAGCATCTACATTGCTTCAGGAAGTCTCTAATTGTGCTCCTGAGATATATGAAAAACTATCTCTTTTTGATTTCACAAAATCTGATGAAATTCCATTTATCAATTTTGACAAAATGCCTTCAATATCTATAGATTATGCCGTTATGGAAAAATCTTCCAAAATAGCACTTGTTAAATTGGAAAGTGACTGGAATGATTTAGGAAGCTGGAAATCTATTTATGATGTAAGCCAAAAAGACAGTGACGGTAACGTTAAAATCGGACATGTTCTTGATGAAGGCTCAAAAAATTCATTGATGTATTCTTCATCTAAACTCGTCGCAACAATAGGCCTTGAAGATACTGTAATTGTTGAAACAGAAGACGCAATCTTAGCTTGCAAAGCTGATAAAACACAAGACGTAAAAAAGATTTTTGATACACTAAAAAAACAGAATGATAACACCCACCTCGTTCATAAAACAGTTTACAGACCTTGGGGATATTATACGGTTCTTGCGGAAGGTAAAGGTTTCTTAACTAAAATGATACAAGTTAACCCAGGACAAAAATTGTCTGTTCAATCACACAATCACAGAAGTGAACATTGGGTTGTATTAGAAGGTATGGCTAAAGTTCTCCTTGAAGGCAAAGAACATATTTTGAGTCCCGGACATAGTATTGATATAGACGTAAAAGAAATTCATTCTCTTCAAAACCCGTACGAAGAAGTTCTGAAAATCATAGAAGTCCAAAAGGGTGATTTATTAATAGAAGAAGATATCGTTAGATATGAAGATATGTACGGAAGAGTATAATTTTATGAAAGTATACTATAAAGCAACATACACTTACAAAATATTTAGATTGTTTCAAAAAAGTTTTCATGAATTTTTAAAAACTTTTTTACAGATTCTTGCTTATGCAAAAGAATTTTTTATCGGTTTAAAAAATAAACCTACAACATTAAAAGAAGTCCTGTATCAATCTGCTCGTTTTGGAGTATCTTCGCTTCCGATTACACTTTCTATTGTCGGTATGACAACGATTATTGTTGCCATGCAGGTTGCCGGAGAAATGGTAAAGCAAGGAGCAGGAAATTACGTAGGAATGCTTGTTGCAATGCTTACCGTAAGAGAAGAAAGCGTTATAATGGCAGGTTTTGCCATAATTTCAATGATTGGTTCATCCCTTGCTTCTGAGATTGCTACCATGAAAGTAACAGAACAAATTGATGCAATAAAAGTATTAAAAGTGAATCCCGTACATTATCTTTTCACTCCGAGAATCCTTGCAGGATTTTTCATGATGCCTTTAATAGTAGTTGTTTCATCATTTTTTGGAATTTTCTGCGGTGCAATTGCATCAAATGCCGTTTCAGGACTTACGTACAAAGCTTACTTTGATTCAGTTTGGTTTGGTTTGAATATGCACGATTTAAATGTATGTATAATGAAAGCTTTTTGTTTTGGATTTACAATTTCTCTTATAAGCTGTGCATGCGGAATGGAAGCACGTGACGGTGCAAAAGGAGTCGGAGTTGCAACTACAAAAGCTGTTGTTTGGTCATTCGTAGCTATTGTAATTATCGACATGATTTTTGCTGCAGTCTGCTTCTACTAATCTTCTTTTACACCTTCTCTGATTTTAACCTTAGGAACAACTGACATTCCCGGAATTATTGCATATTCGTTCGGATCAATTTTTTCAGTAAATAATATTTTAACAGGGATTCTTTGTACAATTTTTACGAAAGAACCAACTGCATTCTCTGGGGGAAACAAGCTTGATTTCGCACCTGATGATCTTTGGATACTATCAACCTTTCCTTTAAATATTTTGTGCGGATATGTATCAACCTTGATATCTACATTCATACCCTTCTTCATTTTTTCTAATTGTGTTTCTTTGAAATTTGCAACTACCCATACATTATCCGGAACAACAACAAAAAGCGGCGTTCCCGGTTGTACCATCATTCCGACTTCTACACGCTTGTTAGAAACAGTTCCGTCAATCGGAGCTTTAATGTATGTATAATCGTAAGCAAGTTGGGCTGCATCTAATTGCGCTTTTAATACGTTTAAATCTGCATCCGCAACTTTTGCGTTATTAGCAGGATTTGTAGAGAAGATTGATTGTTCTGCTACCGTTTGTCTTGCTCTCACAGCATCCAAATTTGTTCTTGATTTATCCAAAGTTTGTTTTGAAACAGCACCCGCTTTATACAAATTTTCGTATCTTTCAACATCTTTTTGCGCAAGTTCTATTTCTGAATTTGCAGCATTTAAGTTTGCATGTGCATTATTTTGATTAAGAATGGCTCTTTCATAAGACGCTTTTGCCTGTGCCAATTTTACCTTATAATCTTCTTGGTCAATAATTGCTACAATATCACCAGCTTTTACAGGCTGGTTATCTTTAACCAAAACTTTTGCTATCTGACCTGATACTTTTGGTGAAACCGAAACCGTTGTCGTTTCGACATAAGCATCATCTGTTGATTGGTAACCCATTAAATCATATATATAATAAATACCTAAAATTATACCAATCAGAGTTAAAAACATGAATAAATATCTCTTTTTAATAGGTAGTTTTCTTGTATCTTTTTCTTCTGCAATTTCTTCTCTGCTCATTTTATATTCCTTATATTTGTATTTCTACTGCCTCTTTTAAAACTTCTCTTAATTTTTTAAGCAAGTCTCCTACTTTACCTAAATCTTTATGATTAATTGTTTCCATAACTTTTTTATAATGCGGTCTTAATTTGGATGCCGCAAATTCTACTTTGTGTTCACCTTCCAGCGTAATTTCTATAATTTTAACCGGCCTGTTATTTTTTATTGACAGTTTTCGTGTTATCAAACCTCTATTCTCCAAACTGTCTAATAATTTACCTGTATTTGCTCTGTCTTTTAATATTAATTTTGCAAGGTCTCGTTGGCACATATTTTTGTTTATTGTTAATGTATCAAGAACATAATAATCTTCCACACTCATACCGGCACCAAATTGTTCAAATGCCTGCTGCCCAAGAAGTTTACAGTATTTGGCTGTTAATTCAATTTGATAAAAAATTGTATCAGTATAGTGTTCCTGCAATTTATTAGTCCCATAGTAATGTTTATTTTACCACATGTTGCAAACGCAACACACTTATGCTAACATTGTTGTTAAGAAAAATCAAGTACTTGGAGAAAAATATGAAAAAGTTATTAACACTTGCTATTATTATATCTTTATCAGGGCTAAACTCTGCTTTAGCAATAACAACACAAAAGACCGTTCTAAATGCCGGAGCTGAAAATAATAATGAAGTAAGTATATATAAAAGAATTAAACAGAACAAATCAGAAATCGTAAAACCTCAGAAAAACAAATATGAATATGTGAATTTAAACTGGTGGTCACAATTTAATGATGAATATTTGAATGATTATATTATCAAAGCGATTGAAAACAACAAAGATTTAAAAATGGCAACTCTAACCATTGATGAATATTATCAAAATATAAGAATGCAAAGAGCTTCTGAAATGCCGAATTTATCTGTCGGTTTCTTGCCGGGATACGGTCGAATAATGGGACAAACTCAAGCCAATTATGGCGTACCTATTATTGCAAGCTATGAATTGGACTTATGGGGAAAAAATCATAACAAAACAACCGGTATCAAAAAGCTGTACGAAGCATCTATTTTGGATGAACAGGCTGCTTATATAGCAATTGCATCTGCCGTAGGAAGTGTATACATTAATATTGTACGACTTGATGCAATTATTGATTTGCAGGAAGAAATCGTAAAACTCAGAAAAGAAATTGATGAAATTATGACAGTAAGCAATGCTGAAGGTATTGTTTCGACTTCTGATCTTGTAAAATCAAACGAAGCTTACATTTCAGGAGTTGCTGATTTAGTAGATTTACAAAAAGAAAGAACCAAACTTCTTCATCAACTTGCTGTTCTTGTTGGAGACAGTCCGAATAACATTGAAGAATATAAACGAATTGATTATAAAAAGCTTGCTTTTACAGGTGTAATTCCTGAAACAGTGGATTCTGAAATTATTATGAACAGACCTGACTACAAAAAAGCAGAAAAATTACTTGAAAAAGCAGGCATTGATGTTCGTGTTGCAAGAAAAGAAATGCTTCCGAAAATTAGTCTTGGCGGATTAACTTTCTTTAACAGTAGCGAAATAGGCAGTATATTTACAACTACAAATGCTCTTTGGGGAATTGGCGGAGGAGTTTTCCAGCCTATATTTCAAGGTTTTTCTTTGACTGCAAACTTAAAAGCTAAAAAAATTGCTTATGAAAGAAGCGTTAAAAATTATGAAAAAGTTAACTTAACGTCAATGCAAGAAGTTAATGATTCACTTGTTTCAGCAAATATGGATAAAGAAAAACTTTCCAAACAGAAAAATATACAAGTACTTGAACAAAAAGACTTCAAAATGACTCAAGATAAATATAAAGAAGGTGTTATTGCAAAACTTGACTTAGATCAAAAAACAGAAAATCTTATGAATATAAATAAAATGGTTTATATGACAGAATTTGACTGTATGATTGATTATATCAACATTTATAAAGCTGTTGCTGCTCAAAAAATATAAAATAAAGTTTAACACTCTTACGAATATTGTTTCTTAACATTTTGTTACAAACCCTCATTTTCATGGCAATTTTTAAATCTTTTGAGACTTTATATTAATATAAATGTGTAAAGAAGGTTATATTTTATGCCAAATCCAATGTTTAATCCTCAGCCGAACTATTCGGGAGTGACAATTCAAATTACAAATCCGACTGTTAACGCAGGTAATTTCCCTCCTCCTAATAAATATGCTGGAAACGGAAATTATATAACTTGTCCCCAAGCGTGTTGCTGCCCGCCTCAGTATTATGTTAATGACATGTATACTGATAAAAACGTAAGTGAAATTAAGAGTATTAACGACTCAAGTAATGTTAATAAGGAACTTTCAGAAGCAAATAATCCAAACTCTTCTGATACATTACCTCAAACTTATCCGGCACAATACTATTTAAACAACTATAATTATCAAGGCAAAGACCCAAAAGATAACATATCTGAAACAGAATCTATAAGTAAAACAAATGAAAATTATCCAAGAGAAGAATATGGTAGAGATTATGACAACAATTCAGAAACCAATAATCCAAAAGGAAGTGCTTTAAGACATTATGATGACGGTAAAAGCAGCAAACAAACAGGAGATTTAAGTATTTCTCAAGGAATAGCAGAAGATTTGGATGCTCGAGAAGCAGAAATTAAAGCAAAAAAAGAAAATATGAAAGAAACTAAAATCGTTGCTTTAACGGACGAATATATTAAATCTCTTGAAAATTATTTAAATAATCCGAACAGTGAAATCAGATTAATGGCATCTAAAGAAATCCTAACGAGACTGGATGAAGACAAAGACAGATATAATGATGCCGCACTTAATGCATTATTAAACAAAATGCTTCAAGATCCGTCCAAATTAATTAGAGTAGCAGCATTATCCGCATTTGCTTCAGGTCTCGCATGCGGAAATGATTATACAGTACAGTTATTACACAACATTCAATCAAATCCGAGTGCAGATAAAGAAGATGTACTCCAAGCAGCAGACATCTTATTAAAAATGTCTGCCGGCACAGAAGTAAAAAACATTCCGACTCCAAGCAATAATGAAGTCCAACAACAAAAATAAAGGTCGAAAAAATGGGAATGATGGCAAATGTAGTATGTAAAACAATCGGCATAGCAGGCTTAAGCGCTGCAGCTTATGATGCTTATGCTGTAGGAAAACGTCATTCTGCAGTAGGCGAAAAAAAAGCAGCAGGAAAATTGTATGCAGATGTTTACCAAGATTCCAGAACACTGTCATCAGAAAGCTACGTAGCAAGCGAAATACAATCAAAAGTTGCAGATTTTAGAATGAACAATCCGATTATTCCTGTAGTCGGAAAGATTAAAGGATTTTTCCATGGAGCGATAAGCTCAATGGGTGATAATATATTCTTGGTATCAAGTGCAGCACTTGCGCTCGGAACAAAAGGATTTTTCTCAAAACTTGGAGCTTGGGGAGTTGCAGGTTTTGGATTATTCAAAATATTAAAAGACGGATTTGGTATCGGCAAATAATCTGCCATTAATCTTCCGGAACATATATTATCGTATCGGATAAATAATTTGCAGCTTCGTCTTTTGTTGAATATCTGGGAACTATTCTCTGATAGTCCTGAACAACTGATAAAATATCACATACTGACATTTTAATCATTCTGCGTTTACCTTTTTCCTGTTCAATAATTCTTGCCATAAATATTCCTTTCTCATATATAAAATTTAACGGAATAAAATAGCAAAACTTTAATAATATAAGCTTTTTACGTTAGAAAAAATTATTTAATTTTGAATAAAAAGTTCAAATTTTTCTTTTTTATTATTTGAACAAGCAAATATCATATAGTCTTCGAGTTTGAAACATTTTGTACCCTGTGCTTTTTCTCCAAGCTTATACTCTGCTTCATATTTTGTCCAATCAACATAGAATTCCTCTAACGTTGCAGAATTAAATTTCATCCTTTTTGAAATAGCTTGAAAGTCTCTCTCTTTAATTTCTTCTATATCGACACCGCATTCATAATCAGAAAAAGCCAAAACTATATATTCGTTGCTGTGACTTATTGAAAAGAATTTTTTTTTGTTTTTTAAATACGGTTTCTTATCTTTATATTCTATTTCTCTATTTTCTACTGCATATACTTCTCTTAAAATTCTATCCAGCATCAAATAAGCAAGAGAATGCTCTTTCAATTTCACATCAGAAGAGAAAGCTTTTTTCTGAAAACTCTTTAATAAATCCGGCTCTATATTTTCAGAACAATCAATGTTAATAACAAATATATCCATATTTTTTAAATTATTTTCCAGTAATTTTTTGAATTTCTTTATACAATTCTATTGCTTTTTCAGGCATATCTTTAGGAACCGTAATTTTAATCTTTACGTTTAAATCACCATATCCGCTTGATTTTGGCAAACCTAGATTTTTTAATCTTAAAGATTGACCGCTTGATACCATTCCCGGAATTTTTATGCTGATTTTACCATGAAGAGTTTCTATATCTTTTGAACAGCCTAAAACCGCATCAGGAGGTGTAATTTCTACTTCTTTTGAAATATTTTCACCATCAAAAGAATATTCTTTATCCCTAAAATGAACAATAAAGAATAAATCACCCTTTCTACCGTATGCATCTGTTTTACCTTCGCCTTTTAGCCTTATTTTTTGGCCATCCTCAATACCTTTTGGTAATTTAACTTTTACCGTTTTGGGTCTGGAAACAATTCCAGTTCCTCCGCAATTTGAACAATAACCGCCACCACGGCATTGAGTGCACTTTTCCATATCGGTAAAGGTAACAGAAATAGGTCCACCCTTAAAAATTTCTTTGGCCGTTACATTAAGATTTTTTGTAATATCCAAGTCTTCTGACTTTTGCGGTTCTGATGCTCTTCTTCCTGTGCTGCGCCTTGCGTTAGATGAGAAGTCGAAGCCGCCATAATTCTGTCCTCCTCTTGCTCCTCCCGAGGCCATTCCGCCCATCATATCACCAAATAAAGAACTAAAAAAGTCAGAAAAACCGCTTCCTCCAAAATCGAAGCTTTGCGCTCCGCCCTGATTAAAATTAAAGCTAAAGTTTTCAAATCCCGGAGGAGGAGTCCAATCCGCACCTCCTTGCCAATTTGAACCTAAGCTGTCATATCTCTGACGTTTATTTTTATCTGATAAAACTTCGTAAGCTTCGTTAATATCTTTGAACTTTTCTTCTGCTTCTTTTGTTTTATTAACATCAGGGTGATACTTTCGTGCAAGCTTTCTGTATGCCGACTTTATGGCACTTGAATCCGCATCACGCGACACACCCAATATTTCATAGTAATCTTTGTATTTCATAATCTATCCTTTATTATATTTATATTAATACAAAAAATTACAAATCTTAATATTTTTAACCTTTTTTTAATGCTTTAATAAATTATTTTTTTTCTTTCTACCAATAATTTACATGCTCCTCTGTATTCATAAGAATAAAGAAGATACTCCAGTTTTGTTCCGGTTGTTTTATATGCCCCTAAAGAATATGTACTTATTATATTTGAGTGTTCTTTTAATGCCGCAACAATTTCATTAAGCTGAATGTTGCTAAAGTTACACATTTTATAATCTTCCCACTCATTTTTTTCCTTTTTAAGCCAAGGATTGTACTGCGTTTTATATTGACAGATTCCTTTGTCGACAACTCCCATAATTATATATTTGTATGAGCCTGTCCAGTCTACATATTCAGCCTTATCACAGTTTTCCAATTTTTCTATAAAATAAGGATCATAATATGTCGGCATCAAATGTTTTCCGTATTGGGTGTACGAGTTTCTTGTAGCAGAATACGAAATACAGCAACTTAGTATTAAAAATAACAAAAAAAACAAATATTTATGAATATAATTTCTAATCAATTTATACCTGCTTAAAATACCATAATTAAATCATAACAACTATGATACAATGTGTCAAAATAAAAAACCGTTCGCTGAATTCACTAATTCAACGCACGGTTTTTTATTTTTCTTTAATTTTTTATGCGGCTTTTCTAATCACACTGCCAATTTTCTTCTGAACCTCTGCACCTTCTTTTTTCACCTGATGAGTGCTCAAACCGAGTCTGTACAGAAAAGCAGGTGCAGTAAACATCATTGTTACAGCAGCAGCAATAGCACCAAAGACACCTGCGTGCCTCCAAGACGAAGCATAACACCTTCCTCCTGCCATCACAACCGCTCCGGTAACAATAGATATTCCGGCAGCGTTAGCAAGAGCAATGTTTCTTGCCGTTTTTTGTTTTGCAGTTAAACCAAGATCCTGAGATTTGCCCCTAAACACCTTAGGGGTCAAGGTATTAATAGGTTGAATCATACAAACACACACTTTCTTTTTTCTTCTCTTGACCACATGCTAACGTAAACATATTCACCTGTAAATCATCCTAAAGAGTGAATTTTATTGAGTTTTAGGGTGTTCTTCCGACACTTAAAACATCTAAATAGACATCGTTTTTGTGTTATAGTAAAATATCAATTGTTACGGTTATAGCTAAATAAAGAAAGGTAAATAGTGAATATTATTCACTTTGGTTAAAATATGGATTTAATGCAGTCTGTTTTAATGGGAATTATACAAGGATTGAGTGAGTTTTTACCGATTTCAAGTTCCGCGCACCTTGTTTTTACATCAAATTTTTACAAAGTTTTTAAAGGTATAGAAATTGTTCAGGAATCCAATCAAGAAGTATTTCTTGATATTATGCTACATTTAGGAACTTTAATTGCGGTTTTAATTTTCTTTAGAAAAGAAATTCTCGCTATTTTAAAAGCTTTATATTACGGTATAAAAAACAAAGACTACTCTTCAAAAGAT
>Ga0247610_10003714_pt1 | contig 16612 bp, 16 predicted proteins | sample 174DNAGHGhighgp2_FD_193483 | JGI IMG/M metagenome (GOLD analysis project Ga0247610, IMG submission 193483) | Sheep rumen microbial communities from Palmerston North, Manawatu-Wanganui, New Zealand - 1742 DNA GHGhigh gp2 | ecosystem: Host-associated > Mammals > Digestive system > Stomach > Rumen... | reverse complement strand
CTGTCAGACGCTAACAAGCCCCGTTCAGGGGCTGCCAGTGGTAAAGGCTTATAGCCGTTAATGAAGAACCGCCGGCTATGCCGGCGGGTTTCTTTTTTATATTATGGCTTTATAAACTTTTTTCATCAAGGTAGAAAGTGCGTATTTTTCTAAATCATCTGGTGGAACAAAGAAACCATCGCTAATTGGCGGATTATCGCATTTAAGCGTATAAATTTTGAGATTTAGTTTTATATGAGTAAAAATATGTGTAACGTTTTTTCCTGTATAACAAGCGTTTCTCAATATATTATCAGTATCATACCAAGGGAATTCATAAAGACCGGAGAGTAAGCCTTTTTCAGTACGCTTACGGATAAGAATATCCCCTTTGCTGTTATAGATAAGATAAACTGTTCCGTTCTGTTCTTTCTTAGATATTTTTTCACGCTGTGGAATTTGTTCCAAATCAGGCATATTTTTAGATAAGCAATAAGTTTGCCAAGGACACAACAAACATTGAGGGTTTTTAGGTGTGCAAATTGTTGCACCTAAGTCCATAATAGCAGATGCGTAATCAGCGGCCCTCGTAGGATTAGTTAAAGCCGTTGCTTTATCAAAAATAACATCTGCAAGCGTATTAAGAGGGGCTGTCAAATGGTATAATCTCGCAATAATCCGCTTAACATTGCCATCAATAACAGTTTCAGGTAAATTAAAAGCGAGAGCCAAAAAACTGGCAACCGTATAAGAACCGATACCCTTCAGTTTTAGAACTTCTTTACGTGTACGCGGAAATTGACCGTGAAAATCGTTGACAATGATTTGAGCAGTAGCATGCAGACATCTGGCCCGTGAATAATAACCAAGACCTTGCCAAAGTTGATAAACATCTTCTTCATGAGCATGAGCTAAGTCATAGATAGTAGGAAAACGTTCCATAAAACGATAAAAATAAGGAATAACAGTTTTCACAGTCGTTTGTTGCAACATAAATTCCGAAACAAGAATAACATACGGATTAGGATGAGCTCCCCCTTTAACCCGCCACGGCAAATCACGACCATTTTTATCGTACCAATTAAGTAGCAATTCAGATAAGGAAAGTGGATGAAACATATTATTCAACAAAAAAGACAAATTTTCTATCAGTAAATAGAGAAAATTGGCTGCTTGACCTGGATTCGAACCAAGATTAACGGAGTCAGAGTCCGCTGTCCTACCATTAGACGATCAAGCAAAATTAAGAACAAAAAAATAGTTAGTACGGATTGTTTTAAGTGTCAATCATTTTTATCATATTTTTCATTAAAAACTGTTTGCAAAAATCAAAAACACCGTCTATTTTAAACTAAGTTAGAGCCAAAGGAGAATAATATGTCAGAAGTAGCTAATTCCTCAATGTTGCATAAGTTAAAAGAGTTTATATTCGGAAGAAAAAGCGGGGAAATAACGCCAAGCGAAGCTGAAAAAATTCAAAAAGCATATTATACGTTGAAACATACGGAAGTGAAAAAAAAGTTTTCTCCGACATACTTAAGTATACTATCAGGACTTGAAAGTGAGGAAAAACAACTTTTTGAAGCAACCGTATATTATTTGGTAAAAATTGCCGCAAATAAGCCCAAATATCATAAAGAGATTGTAGAAATATTAAGAAATAAAGCAGATGATAAACAGATAAATCCTCAATTTAGGGAATACATTAAACAGCAATTGCAAAATATTTGAATAAAACAACTTCTTAGTGTGTGGATGTAATTGACTCTCCTATAAGGAGTATCATATTCTATTTCGTAACCTAAATAAAAAATTTAGGCCATGGAATAGTAAAACTTTATCATAAATAGGAGACAACATGACAAAAGGAACTGTAAAATGGTTTAATACGCGCAAAGGATATGGTTTTATTCAACCGGAAAACGGGGGAAAAGACGTTTTTGTGCATATTACCAAACTGGAAGAAAAAGGTTTAAGAAAATTATATGAGGGACAACGAGTAAGTTATGAAATTTACGATGATCGAGGCCGCACGGCAGCAGGATCTATTGAAATTTTATAAATAAACGTATGGTGAAAATTTTAGCCGCTCAAAATGAGCGGTTTTTTGATGTTTTATTATCATATTTTTTTTATTTACAAGTCATAAATTCTCTGCTAACAAAAAGATGTTTACCGATAAAATCGGTTTGTTTTTAACTATTTTAGGAAGACTGATGTTTCAAAAACTTAAAGCAAAGATTCTGAGCTTAAATATCATTGTTGATTATAGAAAAATGATGCCCTACGTTAAACCCTATTGGAAGAGGGCATTATTAGCGGTTTTAATTACTATTCCGATTGGTTCTATGGACGCGGTTATTGCTTGGGCATTAAAGCCATATATGGATGTGGTTATGGTAGAAAAGCAAAATATGGGGGGCTCAGCATTATTTATTCCGGTCTTAATTATCGTATTTAGTTTAGCACAAAGTCTTTTAACTTACTTAGCAACATATTTAAATACTTGGGTTGGGCAAAAGATAGCCATAGATGTAAAGAAAAAATTATTTACAAAATTAATGCATTATAATGCTTCATTTTTTGATAATCAAACATCTGGTGATATTATGATGCGCTTCAATAACGATGTTGACTTGGCTTGCGGTGGATTATTGAAAAATATGAAACTATTTACAACAAGATTATTCTCATCTTTATCATTGATTGGTGTTTTATTTTATAACTCATGGCAATTAGCGATTGTAGCAACCATCGTTTTATTAGGTGCGCTATTTCCATTGACAAAGGTTCGCAAGCGCTTAAAGAAAATTATGAAAAAAACCTTGTTTTCCGGCGCAGCCGTTATGACGCATTTTAATGAAACATATAGCGGAAATCGTATCATTTCTTCATATAATTTGTATGATTATCAAAATAAGCGTTTCCAAGATACTTTAGACAGTGTTTTCAGCTTAGGTATGAAAATGGTGCAAAGAACAGGTTTGTTATCACCTTTAATGCATTTTATTGTCTCTTTTGGTATTGCTGCGGTTATTTGGTTAGGTTCATATTTGATTATAACCGGACAAATTACATCTGGTAACTTTGTTTCCTTTATTGCCGCATTAATTATGCTGTATAATCCTATAAAGAGCATTGGTAGCAATTACAACAGTGTGCAGATGGCACTAATGGCAATGGAGCGTGTATTTGAATTAATGGAAACAACTCCGGACATAGTTAATTGTGCAAATCCGAAGAAGCTGTCAAAGCCAAAACAAAATATTGAATATAAAGATGTTTGTTTTTCATACATCAAAGACAAGAAAGTTTTGGAAAACATTAATCTAAAGATAAACATTGGTGAAACCATAGCTTTTGTAGGTAATTCCGGTGGCGGTAAATCGACATTGGTTAATTTATTACCGAGATTTTATGATGTGACAAGTGGTCAAGTTTTGATAGATGGACAAGACATAAGAGAATTAGATATAGATTCTCTACGTGAAAAAATTGCAATCGTTTTCCAAGATAATTTCTTATTTGGCGGAACCATTCGCGATAATATTATCTTAGGTAAAGAAGATGCAACCGAGGAAGAAATTAAGAAAGCCGTTAAAAGCGCCTGCTTGGAAGAATTTATTGCAAGTTTGGATAAGGGATTGGATACACCTATTGGTGAAAGAGGTGTATTGTTATCCGGCGGTCAAAAACAACGCATTGCTATCGCCCGTGCATTTATTAAAAATGCACCGATAGTTATTTTAGATGAGGCAACATCAGCTTTAGATAACAAATCAGAGGCTATCGTTCAGCAAGCCATAGAAAACCTTATGGCCGATCGTACAGTATTTATTATTGCACACCGTTTATCAACCGTTCGCAATGCAGATAAAATCGTTGTTGTTAACTATGGTAAAATTGCTGAAATCGGTTCACATAACGAGTTGATAAATAAAGAAAACGGTATATATGCTTCATTGTACAAAACTCAATTAAAGTAGGAGGAAGAAATGCCATATTTAACAGTTTATACTAACGTTGAATTAAAAGATGGAGCTAAAATTGCCGAAGATGCTTCAGCTTTAACTGCACAACTTTTAAGCAAACCGGAAGGTTATGTTGTAACAAATTTTATCTACAATTCTAATATGTCCTTTGGCGGAAATCACGCGAACAAAGGTGCTTTGGTGGAATTGAAATCCATAGGGCTAGGCAATAAAGATAGATTCGTAAAAGAGCTTACTGATTTTTTGGCTGAAAAACTAAATATTACTAATAAGCAATATATAGCCATTGCCTTAATTGATGCGCCGGCCGCATATACAGCTTGTAATGGTAGAACGTTCGGTTAGTGTCTCTACTTTCCATTATTAGCATACGGATTATCTGATTTACGTACTGTTATACGCAAAGGAATTCCCCGAAGATTAAAAGTCTCTCTTAAGTTATTGGTCAGATAACGCAAATATGAATCCGGTAAGCCTTCCGGATTACTGGAAAAGATATAAAATGATGGCGGACGTGTCTTTGCCTGAGTAATATATTTAAGTTTTATGCGTCGCTTATTTTTACCAAGGGGAGCTGGGTTAGCTTCCTGTACATCCTTAAACCATTGGTTTAACGGGGCAGTGGGAATACGCACATTCCAACGCTCATAAACTTTAATAACCGCACTGAGGAGCTTATCCAAACCACGCTGTTTCAAGGCAGAAATAGTGACAGTCGGAACACCTTCTGCTTGTGTTAAAGAAGTCTGCAAACGATCATTAAGCTTATCAAGAGCCTCTTTTTTATCGGCAATATCCCATTTATTTACGGCAATAACAAGTGCTCGTCCTTCATCTAGGACTTTACGAGCGATAGTTAAATCCTGCTTATCAAGAACACCATCAGCATCTAAAACCAGGATAACAACTTGTGCCATATTAGCAGCATAAAGTGTACTTTCAACAGACATTTTTTCAATAGCACCAGTAACCTTGGCTTGTTTGCGAAGACCTGCTGTATCAACCAAATTAAGTGTCCAGTCTTTCCATTTGAGCTGAGAAGGAATAGCATCACGTGTTAAACCTGCTTCAGGACCGGTTAACATACGTTCATCATCTAAGAGAGCATTAACCAGCGTAGATTTTCCGACATTAGGTCTACCGACAATAGCAATTTGTATAGGACGCTTCTTTAGTTCATCAGCAGATAATTCATCAGTTGTTTCATTATTTTCTTCAATTTCTGATTGCTTATTTTGTTCAAACTCTTTTAGTTGCAAATACAGTTCATCAAAACCGATGCTATGCTCTGCAGAAAAAATCAGTGGTTCTCCAAATCCCAGTTTATATGCTTCATAAATACCAAGCTCTTGAGCTTTTCCTTCACATTTATTAGCAATCAAGATAACCGGTTTTTTGCTTTTGCGGACTAAATTAGCAAAATGTTCATCATAAGCCTGCATACCGGCACGTGCATCAAATAGAAAGAGAACAACATCAGATTCATCAATAGCTCGTTTGGTTTGCTGCCACATTCTTTCTTCCATCTTACCTTCAATAGCTTCTTCATAACCGGCAGTATCAATAACTTTTAATTCCAGATCTTTATATTTAGCCAAAGCCTCTTTACGATCACGTGTAACACCGGGTAAGTCGTGAACAAGAGCCAATTTTTTTCCGACTAAGCGATTAAACAAAGTAGATTTTCCGACATTTGGACGACCAACAATTGCAACATTAAGCGTCATAAACGTTTCCTCATTTTAGCTAAAATAAATTATTTATGGCAAGCTTATAACATTATGCTTCAAATTTTGCAAGAAATAAAGTTCAATGGCAAATTACAGCCTCCTACAAAAGAGAAGATATAATTTTCCTAAGGTTACCTTTGTAGTTATCATACGTATATAAGTTTCTGGTTTCTGTTTTAATTTTCTCGGATAACTTTTGTAGTTCAATACTTTCAAGAGAAATTAACTGATCAATCTTATTCTCTACAGTATCTATATCAATATTATCAAAAGAAAACCCATATTGAGCCACGTCAAGACCGCAACTATTTGATATAATAGGAATAAGACCTCCATTAGCCATGACATTCAAAACAGCAGGCGCCCCACCTTCACTGACAGATGGAAAAACAACGGCCACGTGATTATTCATTAAATCCTTAAACAGTTGGCTTTCAATATCTACGAAATCATAATACTTTATATTTGGAATTTTACCATCAAAAACATCTTTATAGTATTCATAGAATTCCTGCTCGCGTAAATTTGCACCTGCAATTGTCAAATTCAAATCAGGACGCTTCTTAAAAACATCAATAACAATATCTAGACCTTTATGTAAAGCTCCTAAAGAACCAAACCAAAGAAAATTATTTTTAATAGTATCAAAATTCTTTTGTGTGATATCTATATCATAAGTATCGTAGTAAAAACAATTCAGATTCTGAATATTTTGCTTAATATTCGGTAAGCGATAAGTACTTGCCACAAACTCATTTCCCAGTGGAATAATCAAATCAGAAAAATTTAATGCAATTTCTGATGCCATATCAGAAATTCTAGCGGACATAGGTGCCCATGCTCCATGAGAATTGTAAAAATCGATAATTTTTTGAATGGTAACAAGATTAGAGTATTTAGAACAACATCCGGTTCCATAGAATATTGTTTTTATTTTAGGGTTGGTCACAGCCATAGAAAAAGCTTTTCCAAAACCGTAAACGAAACAATAATCTTTCACATCAGCAGAAGAAACCGGAACATTATAATCCACAACATCAACCTGATAACCAAGTTCATTAAAAATTTCTGCAGCTGTATAGCATTCTAAACGATTCGTATGTTTTCTATCTACCCCCTTCACAAAAGGATAAGTAATATAAGAAAGTAGTATACGTTTCTTATAATGAGTGTTAAAAATATTATGCAAAATTGCACTGTTACTTTTTCTGCTATATTTAAATTTTATACCAAAAACAGTAATAATCCGCTCATTTCCACGTCTGATCTTTTGATAAAATTTCATAATTTTTCCTAACTAAGCAGCTAAATACTCTTCATATTGTTCATAAAAGAACTGTGGCCAGATTTGATAACAATTAGCCAAAATTATTTTCATTACTTTACGGACAGAAGGGTGTGCCGCACTATGACATCTGAGCGAGAAAATGTGTTTCCATTCTGAAACATTAGCCGTCATAATCATATCTGCCTTGGTAGAATGCGGTAAAAGCATACGCAATTGGTCACTCTTTGCACCAAGTTCCGCCATTTTCATATAGCTTTTTTCAATACAATTCATCGCATTGAGCCACTCATTATACATTTCAGAATCTTTTTCAATATTACAAGGCTCAATCATTGTTAATTCTGCACCGAATTTACCCTTCGAATAATTGCAGAATCTTGTCGATTCTATAGAGAATGAAGCAAGACGATGTCTTGTAACATCTTTATACGCACCAACATCACAAATAGAATGAGTGGTAATATAATTATGAAGTTCAGAAAAGCGTGATTGCTGTACGCCTTCAATTTTAATATTTTGAAAAAAAGGCAATATATTTTCTTTAATATAGAATAAAGGATTCCCGATAACATAAAGAAAATCGTGAATGTTATAAAGCCGAGCTAAATCTCGAAATGCACGTATATTACCGGATACAACAATAATTTCTTGGTTATTATTCGGATCTTTTTCTAAAGAGCTATATAAACCACGAACATCACGCATGGTAAATATTTGACGATTAGCTTCTATATTTGGCATAGAAAAAATAACATTTGCGTGCTCAATAACAGATTCATGTCCGCTTTTTAAGATACCTTGGATAAATGGAATAGCCGTTTCTTGCGTAATTAAATTTTCAGATTTATAGCAAGTCCTACCGCAACGCTCAATATGGGTGCAAATATCTTTAAGATCATTTAATTTATAAATTTCTGAGGATACATCAACAATCCTAACCATAAAGTCCTCCGATTAAACTATTTAAACACTATGACATCAGCGTCATCAGAAACAGCAATAACACGTTCTTGCACAGCTATTAAGCCATTACTAACATCAACCCCTAAATCTGTTTTAGCGACAACATCACCTGTAAGGGCATTAACTTTTAATATTTTTCCGTTAGAGAAAGCTAATAGAATCTGGTCATTAAGCATTAATGGCGAAGATGCATATACTAATCTATCATCACTATCATCGTCATCATCAAGCAAATAAGATTTAACATCTTGAGACCAAACAATATCACCATCTTTCTTATCTACGGCATAAAGAATATTACGATTAGAAATGACGAACAGATAACCTCCGACCATCAGCATATTTTGCATAGAGCCGATTTCTTTTTCCCATAGTTTATCACCGCTACGCATGTCCAAAGCTTGCATATTGTTACTATTACTAATAGCATAAATAACGCCGTTTTCTACAATGGGCGAAGCTCCGATAGTATTGATATCGGTTGTAGAATTAACCTGTTTGTTGGAAACGAGCATAGACGACCAAAGCGGCGTACCAACAGTTGCATTCAACACAACAATCTCGCCATTAGAAAATCCGGCAACAACAACATTATCGGTAGCATCATAAGCAGGGGTAGCACCACCCGCAATAACAGTATCTTCTTGCGCAACATTAAAACGCCATAATTCTTGTCCGTTATGTTTATCTAAAGCATAAATTGTATTATTGACAGTTTGAACTAAAAGCATTTTAGATGTAACAGTCGGGGCAATGCGAATAGGCGATTCCATGATGCGCCGCCATCTTGATTTTCCTGTTTTAGCATCCATGGCATAGACACCGCCAAATCCAGTAGTTGCAAATAAAATATCATTATCGACAGCTAATCCGGAAGCACGACTTTTGCTATCCTTAAAACCTCCAATGTTAGCTTTTAATGAATTTCTCCATAAACGATTACCGGATTTTAGATCAAAAGCACTAACAACGCCTTTGCTATCCATTACAAAAATGCTATTATTTTTAACAACCGGAGCTGCTAAAATAATATCGCGTTTATTAATCCCAGAACCAAAAGTATCAACCCATTGTTCTTTTAATGTAAAACCGGCCTTAAGATTACCGATGACATGTTCAGGATTAACCCCAGATTGCGTCCATTCTTCATTTATTCTGGCTGCTGGTAAAGACTTAATCTCTTTTGACGCTCCAACATTTTCAATACTGTAGTCATCTAAAATGGAAATTCTGGTACCCTGTGGCAATTTTTTATCTTGTGAACAAGCGGCTAAACAAATCAGCATCCCACACAAACAAAGTCCCATATTTAAACGACTCATATCAAACTCCTTAAAAATTTAATACCGAATTATACTTAAAACACATTTACTGCGCATCATTAATAGAGGCTAGCATATCATTAATTCTGGCTCTAAATTCATCAGAAATGCCACCATTAGCTAATAATTCCTGATAAATATTTTTAGCTTTTATATAATCTTTATTTTGTATAGCAGACATCGCTAAAAGTTCTTTAGCCATATTTTTCCAAGCACTGTTTTCATTATTGGCAACTGGTGATAAAAGATTATCAATTTCTTCATAGGAAACAGAATCAATTTTATATGTAGCAAGCTTAATAACGGCAATTTCTCTAATCTTATCAGTAGCCTCAGCATCTTGATAAATTTGCGTCAACACACTCAAAGCTCTATCTTTTTGGTTGTTATCCAATAAAATATTGGCAATTTGCAAACGCGCCATATCTTTATAAAGGCCTTTTTCCGATGCAACAATATTTTCTAATTCCGAAATATTATTTTCATAATCGGCATTAGGAACCAACGCTTGTGCATATTGAACATTCTTTTGTTCTGCTTTTCTTATCCGCCATTCGCCGATTTTTTCATATCCGACGGCAACGGATAAGGCAAGAATTAAAATAAACAGTATAAAGCCACCATACTTATTAATAAGCTGCTTAAACCTCTCATTTCTGACTTCTTCATCAACTTCTTCAAAAAAAGCCTTTTCTGCATCCAAATTAAAATAAGGGGTATTACTGCTACTTTTTGTATTAGAAAGCTCAGATTCTTTTTTTACGTCTTTAGCCATAACTTATAAATCCTTTTCAAAAGTAAGAAACATTTTACTGAAAATATAAAGGCTAATAAGCGTGTATGCAATTAAAATATCAATTTAATTACCAATTAATTTACGGATAATGAAATCTCTAAGCCATAATAAGTCAGATACAGGAAGTCTGCTACCGAAAGCAATGGTTTTTTCATCACTGATAATCATCAAATCATAACGTCCTAACATAGGATTGTAGCTAAGCTCAATGTTTTCAATTTTATTATTGTTGATGCTGCTCTGTTTCATTTCAGAACCGAATAATGTCTCTGTAATATTAATAAAATCTTTTTTAATAGTAATGTTGCAAGATGTAAATAGGCGAACTGCAAAATATAAAATTGCAAGTAATAATATAGCCCCAAAAATCCAATATTTAATTGAAAAAGATGTACCTATGATAGTTAAATAAACACCGCCGGCAATGAGTACAAATGTAGCAGCAATGGCAATAAACAAAAATAAAGTGCTGAATGTATCCCAATAGATTCCCTTAGGTTCAACCACTGTGGCAGTCTTTTCTTCCGTGACTTCAATGGTGTCCGGTGATGGGAATTTTCCACTGGCAATAAAAGGCAACTTACCCGCTTGAGCCAGTTCGCTGATGGATTTATCTAGATCCTCATATTCGCGCTGAACTAAACCTCTGTCTCCCACGCTGAGGGCAGGTAATTTAAATATTCTCGCATAATTTTCCCAAATTTTACGAATGTTTTTGTTGTTGGTTGAAATATATAGAGGAACAATCTTGTTGGTGTCTTGATGATACAAATCTATGATATAGCGATTCTTATTAAATAATCCGGATTGAACAAAAAGCACCCGCAGACGCACGCCGATATAATTTTCAAGCGGTTCGGTAAATTGATGTTTAACACCGACGGCCGGACGATAAACTATATTAAAATTCTTTCCGTCAAAAAAGAATTTCTTACAACGAATAAAGGAAAAGATGGAATATATAATCAAACCTAAGGCTATAAGTACGATAATAAAAGCAAATATCTCAACTAATAAAAAAGATTGTCCTGCTTCTTTTTCTGCTTGTAAAAAACTAAATAACTCAAATACGCCCAATCCAAGCATAAAAATGCCTGAGAAAAAACCAATAATTCCCCATTTCCAAGAGGAGTGATCATTAACACTGGTTGGAAGTTTATCAAAATTAAATTTTAACTTGGTGCTAAAGTGGTCAGGAATATGAACAAGCATCAAAATCTCCTTATCAAAGCTCTAAATTCCTCTCTATTATATAACATTAAAAAAAATATTCATCTTTTTTTTAATAAATATCGCCAAAATATTTAAAACTTTGCTTGTTTTTCAGATATTTTTTTGCTAAAAGAACAAAAAAGGTAGATAAAATGCAAAACGAAACTTGTCAAAAATGTGGCGGTTGTATTTTTCGTTCACTCAGCCGAGAAACATACCGCCAAAATAAAGAAGATGATTTTAGGCATACGCTAGGTCTTATTAAACAGGCAAATCCGTTGTATGATGATTCTATTTTTATAGATGACGGATTAAGGCGTCGCGCGGATTTAAGTTTTAAGTATAGTAAAAAACAATTACTATTAGGTTTTAATGAAAGGGAAAGTCACAACATTATAAATATAGTTAATTGTCCGATGTTAACGGATAAATTAAACGATTTACTACCTAAACTTTATGATTTTTTATCAGAGTATTGTGCTATTGCTATCACTGTAAAAAATAAGAAAAAATTAGAAAAAAAGATGATAACAAGTGGAAGTATTTATCTACTTGAGGCAGATAATGGCATAGATATAACTATGTATATCAATGAAGAACCAAATGTCGAGCATCGGATGCTGGTAGCTGAATTTGTTAATTCACTCTCACAAATTTGTAGGTTTTCTTGGAGCATAAATCAAACGACACCGGAGAAAATCGTAGAAAAATATCCCCCGAAACTTTATATTGCAGATTATGAAATAAATGTGCCGCAAGGTTGTTTTTTACAGGCATCTAAAACTGCACAGACAGCAATGATAAATAAAGTTTTAGAATATATGGGGAATACGCACGGAAAAATTGCCGATTTATTTTGCGGGTTAGGGACATTTACTTATCCTTTGGCAAAAATCAAAGAAAATGAAATAATTTCTGTAGATTCTTATGAGCCGTCATTACAAGGTTTACGCCAAGCTCTCAATCAAAATCAAATCAAGAATGTAACTGTTATAAATAGAAACTTGTTTAAATATCCGTTTGATAAAGATGATCTAAAAGAAATTAAGGCTCTGGTTATAGATCCGCCACGCGCCGGCGCGCATGAACAATGCAGAGTAATTGCCGATTTATCAGTAGAAAATAAGCCCCAAAAGATAGTTTTTGTTTCTTGTAATCCGAAAACATTTGTCTATGATGCACAATTATTAATTGCAGGAGGATATGAACTTAAACAAGTAACATTAGTTGACCAGTTTGTATATTCCAAACATGAAGAGTTAATAGCTTTATTTACACTAAACCCAGAACACCAAAAAGGAGAATAATATGATTGAAACAGCAGATTTAAAGAATATGGCCAATGCAATACGTTTTCTTGCTGCCGATGCAATTAATAAATCAAATTCCGGACACCCTGGTATGCCGCTAGGTATGGCAGATGTAGCAACAGTTCTTTTTGCAGAGTACATTAAATTAAATCCGGAAGCGCCGAAATGGTTTGATCGTGACCGATTCGTTTTATCTGCCGGACATGGGTCCATGTTATTATATTCTCTATTATATTTAACGGGATACAAGGATATTACCATCAACGATATAAAAAATTTCCGTCAGTTTGGAGCAAAAACGGCAGGACATCCTGAGTATGGTCATTTAGATGGTATTGATATGACCACTGGACCTTTAGGGCAGGGAATATCTTCAGCAGTTGGCATGGCTATTGCAGAGAGAATGATAAATGCGCGCTATGGTAATACATTGTGCAGTCACTATACTTACGTCATAGCCGGTGATGGTTGTTTAATGGAGGGAATATCTGAAGAAGCGGCTTCTTTGGCAGGACATTTAGGGTTAAATAAACTGATTGTTTTTTGGGATAATAACAATATTACCATAGATGGCACAGTAGATAAGGCTAACTCAACCAATCAATTAGAGCGTTTTAAAGCAATAGGGTGGAACACATTAGCAATTAATGGTCACGATTATAATGAAATCAGAACAGCAATAGAAACGGCGCAAAAATCAGATAAACCGACTTTAATTGCCTGCAAGACAACGATAGGATATGGCGCACCGACAAAATGTGGCACTTCAAAGTGCCATGGTTCTCCATTGGGCGCAGAAGAAACTGAAGCCATGCGTAAAGCATTAGAGTGGCAATATGAACCGTTTGAAATTCCAACAGACATTTTAAATAGATGGCGTCAAACACAAAATCGCAATCAAGAAAAATACAAAGCTTGGGTAAAAGCCGCTACTGAAGCCGGCTCAGAGTTTAGAGATTTTATTGCCAATAAATTACCTCAAAATTGGGATAATGCACTAAATATGGTAAAAAAACAGGCAATAGCTGAGCAAACCAAAGTAGCTACACGCAAGGCATCTGAAATGTGTTTAAAAGCAATAGTGCCACATATACCGCAAATTGTAGGCGGATCTGCGGATTTGGCAGCCTCTAATCTGACTTTTGTAGAAGGGTTAAAAACCATAACTAAAGATGATTACAACGGCAACAATATCATGTATGGTATTCGCGAACATGCTATGGGTGCAATAATGAATGGAATGGCTCTCCATGGCGGCGCTATACCTTATGGTGGTACTTTCTTTGTATTTTCTGATTATATGCGTCCCTCTATGCGTTTGGCTGCCTTAATGGGAATTAGGGTTATTTATGTTTTGACACACGATTCTATAGGTGTGGGAGAAGACGGACCGACACATCAGCCGATAGAGCATTTGGCTTCTTATCGAGCTATGCCTAATATATTAACATTTCGTCCTTGTGATGTAGTAGAAACGGCAGAATGTTGGCAAATTTCTCTAACCGAAGAACATCGTCCAAGTATATTGGCACTGTCAAGACAAGGCTTACCATTGCTACGTACATCAGCAGAAGAAAATTTGAGTAACAAAGGGGCATACATCATTTCTCCTGCAGTAAAAGAACGGCAAGCAACTCTGATTGCTACGGGATCAGAGGTACATATTGCTGTTGCTGCACAAAAGAAATTAGCCCAAAACAATATTGATGTAGCAGTTGTTTCTATGCCGTGTATGGAACTATTTGAAGAGCAAAACTTAAATTATCAATTAGAAGTTTTAGGTGACAAACCTGTGATTAGTGTGGAAGCAGCTTCAACTTTTGGCTGGAACAGATATGCACAAAAGACCATTGGCATAGATTCATTTGGAGCGTCAGCACCTGCAGATAAACTATATGATTACTACGGATTAACAGCTGATAGTATATCTGAAGAAGTATGTAAAATTCTGAAACGATAAAAAAGAGGGAAATTTCCCTCTTTTATTTTTCTTGATGAATATAATGTCGTTCGTGTCTTTCATCATCATAATCAAAATCAAAGTAATAATCATCAAAACGATTGATTTGACTTTTATACTTATTGTCCTGTTTGATATCTTTAAGAGCACGATTATGCATTCGATTGCTGATACGACCGGAAACACCGGCTGTACCCTTGGCCATAAAAGTTGTATCAACATAAACTTTTCTGCCTTTATAAAGAAAATAATTCCAAGCATGCCCATAAGAGCCTTGTTTTAATTTATAAGTAGATTTAGTTCTGCTGCCCGGATAAGCGTAGCCGTGCACTTGATGGACACGGATACCTGCCTTCTTACACATTTCTTCGAAGAGTGCGGCAAAATCACCGCAAATACCGACACGAGATTTTAAGAGCTCGCGCGGTTCTTGCCCTTTATATCCTCTGATTAATTTGGTTGTTTCACCATTATTATATAAATATTCGTCATAATTGATACGACTGGCTATCCAAAAGGCAATAGCCCGAGCTTTATCATAATCTTCATCCAGAGGTCTGACCAGATATTGAACCAAAGAAGAAATAGAATTTTCATCTTGTCTGGGTGTTTTTTCTACATATCGTTTGATACTTCTGGCCGTATAACGTGTGGCATAAGCATCAGTTTGCCAAAATAAAGCCAAGAAAAGAGAAAAGATAGCCAGAAAAACACGCATAATAAACTGTCCCAATAAAAAACGTATAATAAAAGCATAAACTTAAGAACTTAATTTTTATTTAATATAAGAAAAGCTAGTAAAAACAAATAATTAATAAGTGGTATTATAATACCTTTTATTAATATATTGAAAACACAGTAAAATTTTATGTTGACATTTAAATTTTTATCTCTATATTAACCACGAATTTAACATTAATCTTTTTTAAGAGAGACCATAATATGAATAATACATACGCAACAAAGCCGTCTGATATTACGAGAAAATGGTACGTTGTTGACGCAACAGACGTAGTATTAGGTCGTCTTGCCGCACAAGTAGCAATCTTACTTCGCGGTAAACACAAGCCTTACTTTACACCAAATCTTGATTGTGGTGATTATGTTGTTGTTATCAACGCCGATAAAGTAAAATTAACCGGCAAAAAATTAACAGATAAGAAATATTATAAACATACCGGCTGGATTGGCGGTATTAAGGAAACAACTGCAGGCAAGATTTTAGACAGTCGTTATCCTGAAAGAGTTATAGAGAAAGCTGTTGAACGCATGATTTCTCGTAATCCGATGGGACGTCAACAAATGACAAAATTAAAAGTATATGCCGGTGAAAATCATCCGCATGCTGCTCAAAATCCTGAAGTTCTGGATATTGCATCTAAGAACTCTAAAAACAAAAGGAGTGAACTGTAATGGCTAAGAAGAAAATTGAATCTTTAACAGAAATCAAAGAAGCTGTTGCAACAACTGCAGCTGTTGCTGATACAAAGAAAAAGCCGTCTCGCGATAAGCAAGGCCGTTCTTATGCAACCGGTAAAAGAAAGAATGCTGTTGCTCGTGTATGGATTATGCCGGGTAAAGGTAATATCACCATCAATGAAAAGCCGATAGACACTTATTTTGCTCGTCCGGTTTTGAAGATGATTATTAATCAACCATTTGAAATCACCAATCGTGCAAATGAATTTGATGTTGTTTGTACAGTACAAGGTGGTGGATTATCCGGTCAAGCTGGTGCAATTAAACATGGTATTTCTAAGGCTTTGAATGAATATGAGCCGGAATTACGCCCTGTTTTGAAGCAAGCTGGTTTCTTAACACGTGATGATCGTGTTGTTGAACGTAAGAAATATGGTCGCGCTAAAGCTCGTCGTTCTTATCAGTTCTCTAAGCGTTAATATTTGTCGCTTATATGCACAAATAAAAAAAGCTCTCTTTACAAAAGGAGAGCTTTTTTGTATTTAGAAAACCACCGGCTAGGCCGGTGGTTCCGTGGAGCTTTAGCGGTGAGATTGACATAGCGCTCCTTTCGGTTAAAGTAATGCAGTCTGGCAGACGCA
>Ga0247610_10003713_pt1 | contig 16613 bp, 23 predicted proteins | sample 174DNAGHGhighgp2_FD_193483 | JGI IMG/M metagenome (GOLD analysis project Ga0247610, IMG submission 193483) | Sheep rumen microbial communities from Palmerston North, Manawatu-Wanganui, New Zealand - 1742 DNA GHGhigh gp2 | ecosystem: Host-associated > Mammals > Digestive system > Stomach > Rumen... | reverse complement strand
ATTTCCGAAACAGAGGGGGTCAAGTCTAAATCAAGGTATATGGGGGTTTAATGGAAATCGTTACCCGACTTTGGTTTCTTTTTCAGAAGTCCGAGAGCCTGAGCGCGTCGCACGTTCTCTTTGTGTGTAACCCATTCGAGGTTGCTCACAGTGTTGTTGGTCTTGTCAGCATTGATGTGGTCAACATCTTCGTAGTTGTTAGGGTTCGGTATGAAAGCCATTGCCACCAGCCGCGATACCTTCATTGTCTTTGCCGTGTTGTCAAAGGACAGGCTGACGTAGGCATAGCCGTTCTTTTGGATGGTTATCTTTCTCAACCTCTCCACACCCTTGATGCGCTTCACACGTCCGAGGTTGCTCACTTGGTACTCGCCTTGCAACTCTGGCAGGTCGCGCCACTCTTCACCATCCAATGACTTTACACACTCAACACCTTCGAGCAGTTGATTGATACGATCTTCGTCATCTGCCCACGCGATAAAGTACCCGTGCACTCGGATATTCTTCTCTTTGTTGTAGACTGACTCCTTCAATTTGTTCTGTGATGTGTGCAAGTATCTGGCAGCAGCACTCACGCTTGGCAGTTTCAATACCTCGCAATCCTTCACTAATGCGACAGCCTTTGACTGACCGTCGTTGTTGTAGTGCTCCAGCGTTCCCCATTTAATATTATCAGCACGGCAGTTGCCTTTGTCGCCATCCTTATATATCTGATATTTGAATTCGTTCGGGTTGGGCACGAAAGCGTGAGCCACGGCCCAAGCGACTCGAATGTCTTTGCCCTTCAGTATCACAATGAGATTGTTACTTGCATCGCGTTTTGTCTTCAGAATCAATCCGTGGTCGTTCATTATACGTCCAAGGTTGGATACAAGGAACTGTCCCTCATATCCTTTAACTGGTTTCCATTGTTCCATATTCTTTCTCCTTATTCGTCTCATAGTTCGGGTCGAGCCACGAGGCGTGGCGGTCGGCTGCCCTGACCTTGTTCTCATGCACCTTCTCTTTTGTATGGCTGCGGAGTTCCTGGTGAGTCTTGATGTGGCAGGGCACACACAAAAGTTCGATGTTGTTGACGTAATCGTATGCCAGTTGCCTCATCTCATCCTCTGTCCGGGCTGTCTCCACAGGTTTGATGTGGTGGCAGTCAACGCCTGGCGTTATGTAACCATCGGGCAGTACCCCTGCCGCTATACCCTCTCGGCGACACCGCTCACACAGTCCGCCTGCCCTCTGCCACACAATACGCTTCACCTCCGCCCATCGTGGAGAATTCAGTAGTCGTTGGTATCGTTTGTCTCTACTCATAGTCGTCATCGTTAAGGTCGTTGAGTTCTGAGGGCTCAGGGTCATGCTGGTGGTGACAGCCCTCCCAGTCCTCGGTGGTGTAGTCAGTGATGTCCGGGGCAATGTCATCGAAGTGGAAACGCTGGTCACGGGCCGTTGAGTCCGGTGAGCGGTACTGCTTCGCCTTTGTCTTCTTGCCGTAAGCCACAAGCCTGCCGTTGTCGGTGTGCTCACCCATGCCGGGTAGCTCGGCGCGGAACACCTCATTGATCAGCCGGTCATGCTCGTTGTCTATCATGTCAAGCAGCACCTCGCTCAGACTGTTGCACTGTTTCTTCGCTCCCATGAGACGGAGCCGGCGGTATATGCCGTGCATCGTGACCTCTGTCACTCGCTCCAATATAGTGTCAACGCACTCCGTCTGTGTGGCGTTGCCAAAGAACGGGCGGTCTATCATCACAGCTCCGAAACCCTTACGCCCTTCCTGCTCCAGGATAAGGATGGCCTGAGCCACCTTCAGACGGTTTGGGTTGGCGATATTGAATGCCTGCTGCCACCCGGCATCGCTCTCCATCATAGTGAGCAGTTTCTGGATGCGAGGGTCAAGCTCGTGCATCGGACTCGCTGCCCTGATTACAGTATAGCAGAACCATTGCAACAGATGATAGACATCCACTTGCAAGGCATTGCAACAGGCATCCAGCACATCCGCCATTGCGGGGTCAATCTTTGTGCCTGCCACTTCAAATCGTTTACTGTTATTCTTCATTGACTTCTGTTAGGTTAAATCGGTCGATTAGGGTTTTGATTGCGGGATTATCTTTTGCTATTTCTCCTATGCTGATAACGGGCATTGTGCCGGTCTTGAGCATTCGGATTACCACGTCGGCTATGTCTGCCTTGTCACCGTCTTCCGGCTTCCACCATTCTGTCACGGCTGTGACGTTGTTACTCATACGGTCGTAACGGAGGTTGGCTTGCTTGGCTCTCCAGCGGTCTATGGCATCGCGGTCGGGGTAGATGATGATGCGGCGATGCTGCTTGATAATAGGCTCCAGCTTCTCACGGCTGAGGTTCTCGGCACCTCCGCACGCCATCCATATCTGTGTGCCATGGTTGCCGTAGGCTATGGCCATAAGTATAGCTGTCTTCTCGCTCTCAACTATATTGACAGCTGCGTGTGGGTATCTGTTGAGCAGGTGAAGTCCGAAGATGCAAGGCTGGCATTCCTGTTTGTCATCACTCCATTGCGGAAAGCGGTTGTCACGGAAGAGGATCGAGTGTATCCAATCGAAGTTGTAGCGGCTTTCCTTGTCGCGGTGGCCGTCAGGCTTGTAAAGCATCATCTTGCCTGTGTGGACTCGCTGTTGCTCATCTATCTGCCAGAATATTGTGTGTCCGTATTTGGAATGTCCAACGTAATATTCAGCGAGTACTTTCTCTACTCTGTCGCGCTGTGTGGCGTTCCAGGGTAATGCCCTGATATACTTACAGAGGATGTTGTCTGTGGTGTTCGTATGTGATGTCACCATTCTTTCTGGTAGTACGAGCATAGGCAGTGACGGTGGTGGCGGTGGCAGTGGCGGTGGAAAGTAGTCAAAGGGAACATTGTCGGTCTCTATGTTGTATTTCTTTCCGAGCCATCGGAGTGCGTCTGGGTATGACATCTTGCCGTAGTCCATGAGGAATTGCACTGGTCCGCCCTTGGCTCCACAGGTGAAGCACTTGTAACAGTTGTCCTTGGGATAGATGATGAAGTTACCATCGTGACGGTCTTCATGGAACGGGCATAGAGCTGTGTAACGTATGCCGGTCTTACGAAGTTTCAGGAAGTCACCAACCACATCAGTTATCTTGGCAATTTTGTGAAGTCGCTCCGCGATGTCGTTTGGTATTCGTGGCATATTTTTTATATAAAATGGAATTACTTCTATGTATGCTATAACGCGCGTGAGCCAACGTCTCCGGCTCGCTGCCCCCGCTGACCCTCGCCCCCTTCTTGGCGAAGGGGTCAGTTGGGGCAGTTAGCCCGTTGGCAAATGCTGACCCAACGGCATTTCTACCATACCTATGGTATGGTAAGGATTTTGGGTCAGCATTTTTGAGGTCATTATTTAGAATGGCATAACGTCTAACATGTATGCGCCCTTTTTCTTGATTGCGCTTTCACAGAGGAAATTGAGATTGAGGGCTGCGTCAAGGTCTTTCTGCTGGATTGCATGGTTCTTCTGACCGCCTATGCCCTCAAATACTTTTTTCTTTATATCGGCACGACTCATTGGGAAGTCGTATGTCTCTAATGCCTGCTGGAGCCACGCACGAATGGTTTCGGGATTATCAGCTTTCAGGTCTGCGATGGCAGCTATATTACCTACTATCTTAGGTATGCCGAGCATGCCAGCGTCTTCTACTATCTGGAATTTCCAGTCATCGAGGTCTTTGCCACGGGCATCCTGCTGCTTGACAGTGAAGGTCACTCCGCTTTGTGTCTTATTCTTGACACTTATTAGCGTATCACTTACCTTGTTACCCAACTCCGTGCCAGCCCATCCACGCATCTTAATATCATCGTTGTCACCGCCCGCCCTGGGGTTTTGGTGAAGGGCAAGCCATATACACATACGGCGTTGTTCTGCCAGGGAACCTAAGTGGTTGAGTATGCCTGTGGCGGTTTCCTCATCGTTGATACTGGCAAGGAGATCACGGAGACCGTCAACAAATATGATGTCGGGCTGTAGTATTTCAATGGCTAACTTCAACAGCCGTATGCGGTGCCGGAATGGCGGAGTGCCGTCGTCGGGCATCGTCTTCAGCCAAAGAACATTGAAACGCTCGTTAGGCTGCTTCATATCCCAATCGCATAACCAGTGGACACGTCGCAATACCTTGGCTGAGTTGAGTCGTTCCATCTCAGTATCAATATAGAGTACTTTCGGTTCGTGACCGAGATACTCTATTGTGCGCTCTGGTACTTTCAATCCGGGAAGATACTGGCTTGTGCGGCCTCCGCCGTTGCCGAGTATCGCAGCCATGAGCTGTGTCAGTACGAATGACTTACCATTCTTTTTCTGACCGCTGATAGCCTGTATGCCTCCGAGCGTGGAGAATGGTACGCCGTTGAACTCCAGCATATAATATGGCTCCGGGTAGTCTTCTCGCGGATCGAGAAGATACTGCCGTAACTCTTCCATCGGTGGAATTGGTGGAGGTAAATTGTTGTCGTGTTGTTTATCCATTTTTCATAGCCTTTGTCAATAATCCCGGACTCAACATGCTTGCTGAGTCCGGGGGCGTTAGTTAGGATAATTAGTATGATTAAAATGGGTCGTTTGAGTCGTCTGTATTGGTGTCACTTTCAGGAAATGATATTTCGGCTTCCTGATGCTTGGGTCGCTCAAACTTGTAAAGCATCGGCTCATTATATGCCGTCTTACCATCCTGACTCTCTCTCACGCTATGGCCAAAGCCGATTAACACCTTCTCGCCTTCGCGGATATTGTATTCCCTGATTTTGTCGTTGAATAGGCTGAGTTTGACCTTATCGCTGTAGCGGTCTGTTTCTCGCTCATAGTATTCAAAGATGAAGTCTAACTTGCTCCACTCCTTGCCGGTCTTGGCCGATACACCTGTCTGAATGGGATAGACTTTGTTTATTCTACCTGAAAATTCCATATTGATGATATTTATGCCAGTGCGCTGCCTATGGCAATGGCTATTGTTAATAAACTCGGAGTGATGACCCCGTATATAAAAATCTCTTTCCTCGTGAAGTGCTCTTTCTCATAGTCCTTCAGCATAATGTTCATAAATTCTTTCATAGTTGTATGTTTTTTAAAATTGATATTCCTCTGTGTTTGATGGCTTGGAACATACGACGGCACGCAGCCGACGGCCACATTAATATCCTACGAGTGTAGGAGACCTACACCGTTCTCCCACCTTAAGCACTATTGCTGTTTGTGGCAGTGGGGTTTCTCCATTCCGTAGCCTTCTACGGGCATCGGTAACCAATAAGCAATGAACTCTCTTGCAGGTAGTGCGTTGCACGGTCGCCAGGCGTGTTCGTTTATCCCTAACGGCGATTCGGGGTCTTGCCTGCGATTAAGTAATCTTACACACACAAGGACTTATGGGCACGGTCGGCAATCCAACGCTGTATGCGGTGCTTGGGATATGCCCAACGTGAACCGATCACCTTGCCTTCGCTCTCGTCATATACTTCCAGACGTTCACGGGGCACGAGATGACCGTATCGCTTTAGCCAGTCCTTGCTGAACATGCCGAACTGCTCGATGAGCTGGCCGGATGTCAGCCAGACCTCATCGTACATCTCCATGCGCTGCTTAACTGCTCGTTCAACAGCAGCACAGATAGCCTGTCTTGTCAATTCGTCGATTTTCATCACTTGATACGTTTGTAGGCAATCGTCAACGGCTCGCCTGTGTCAATACGCTCAAAGTCCATGTCCTCCAACCTTTTCATTGTTGCAAACTGAACTCTGCCAGTCTCAACAGCCTTGGCATTCGGAAGAGTGAATACACCAGTCTGCCCTATTTTCAAGGCTCTGATGTCGTTCCTTGATACTCTTTGTGTTATCATAAAATTACTTAATTTATTTTGTTTTTAGTGGCGAATCCGGCAAAAGTACCCTATATTTGCAAATGAGATAGAAAGTAAATGCGGAATAAAAAGCCGCAGGGTACTCTTGTGCCCGGAACGCCATTTAATTACTTACGGGTGCAAAGATAATACTAAAAGTATAAAGTTACATACTTATGGTGTATATTTTAATAACTTTTAACATTATTGCTATGGAGGAATACACTAAAAGAGTAAACCAAGCATACAGATGGTTGCTGTGGCTTGGTGTTGTGGATGATAAAAAATCATTCGCTGAAAAATTGGGTAAAGAACGGTCTAATATTACGAGAATCCTCAATGGTAAAGGTTCCGTAACTCCCTATTTTATCAATGTTATCCTTGAAAGTTTCCCTGGTATCTTCAATGCCGCATGGTTAAAGACCGGAACAGGTGAGATGCTTGTTGACAACAGTTCATTCCCGACTTATACCACGGATGTCAGTGGCAGTGGTAGTGGCAGTGGTAGTGGCAGTGGTAGTGGTAGTGGTAGTGGTGCCGATGTCGCTGACAAGCCGATGGCGGAGATATATTCTATCTTCCGCCTCGATGTCGAAATGCTCAGGGATGAGGTAAGGCAGAAATACTCCGAACTGGAACGGGAAATCAAATTAGTGAGCGATGATCTGACTAAGAAAATTGAAAAAATAAAAATTGTCAGGCATTACCCGATGGAATCCGGAGCATTTCAAGAAATCAATAAAGCAGCTGAAGAATCACAAAACCTCGAAGATTAAAGCGGCAGAGTTCTTGAAGAATAAAGCGGCACAAGACCCCGAAGATTAAAGCGGCAGAGGTCTCGATTTCCAAAAATCACTCCGTTTTGAACTAAAAAAATCAAAAAACCTTTACACAATGTTTTACAATAAGCCACCCCCAAAAACGCCCGAAATACCCACAAACCCTCAATGACCCCACCATTTCCACCTAATAAACCAAACGGATCACTCTAATTAAGAAGGGTTTAGGTCGGGAAAACGCGGAAATCTATTACAAGTGGTGATTTTGAGGCACATTCGGAAATATGATGTTTTTCCGAATGTGTGGGTATTTTAGCGAAAAGGTGATGTGTGTTTTACCAATGTTTTACCATTTTCAAGGGGTGGTAAAACAAGTTATTAACAAATGCTAAAATATTTTAATATGATTACATCTAATTTTGTGTGGGACTGGCGAAGGCGTGTCAGGGCGAATGAGCCTGGAAACATTGACCTTCGCGTGACATATAACAGGCGTACTATTTATATAGGTATGGGCGTGAAGGTACGCAGGAAAGAGTTCTTAGATGAGCATGTGGTGGGGCGTAGTGACGCTGAGGAGCTGAATAAGGTTCTGGCTGCCTACCGTAAGAGGATGCTGGAGGCTGCCACGTCGCTGATTGAAGCCGGTGAACCGTTGAGTGGTCAGGCTGTGCGTAAGCGAATGGATGCACTGGCTCAGGTCGTAGCCGTGTCGCTGGAAAATGATATGATTGACTGGATGAGCAGCCAGGTTGAGATGCTGAGACATAAACAGGGTACTATAAAACATTACACGACGCTGATCAACAGGCTTCGCGAGTTCGGAAGGATGACGAGGTGGGATGACCTGTCGGTGGAGAATATCTGCCTGTTTGATGACTGGCTTCATAACATCACTTGTAAGCAGTCCGACGCTGCCATCAAGTCCGGCAAAAAGCCGTCACGCATCAGTGACGGTGGTGTGTATAACTACCACAAATGCCTGAAGGCGTTGCTTAACCGTGCCCTTATCTATGACAAGATAGTACGCAACCCCTATGACCGTCTGCGTGGTCATTTCAAGCGTGGTGACCGGGAACGTGTGGAATACCTGTCCAGAAAGGAAATTGCAGCCATCGAGAGCCTTCATCCTGTGAGCGGCTCCATGATGTGCGTCGCCCGTGACTTGTTCGTATTCCAGTTGCATACAGGCTTGTCATACGCTGACACCCAGTGCTTCGATATTTCCAATTACAAGGATGTTGACGGTCATTTGGTGTGTGTCGGCGAGCGTGTCAAGACAGGCGTGCAGTATGTCACACGGCTGTCGGATGAGTGCATTGACATCCTGAAACGCTACAGGTGGAAGCTGCCGCGACTCGGAAACTCTGACTACAACAAATGCCTGAAGGCCCTGGGTGCTGCCGTCGGCATAGTCAAGCCACTCCACTCCCACCTTGCCCGCCATTCCTTTGCCACGCTGATGATGGCTGGCGGAGCCTCCGTGCAGAATGTGTCGAGGATGCTCGGACATTCCAACATACAGCAGACGCTGCGCTATGCCAAAGTGCTGCCTGAGTCGGTGCTGGCTGACTTCGACAAGGTTAAGTTATAAACAGAAACGGGACAGGTCTCTTCGCCTATCCCGTTTCCTTTTTCCTTGCCGCTGCATTGATAGCGTCCATTTCACGCTGGAACTCCAGTGCCTCTTCGTCGCTGGGGATGTCATCACCGTCGCTGTCAGATGGCAGTCTCAGCAGGTCTTCCGGTTGTCTGATGCCTGCCTTTCTGAGGTCGTTCATGCCATTGTGTAGGCCCCAGAACGTCATCCATCGTGCCATTACCCACTGGCTTTCCTCCCGTTTCCGGTAGCCTTTGATGATGCGTATCGTCTCCCAGTGCTGGAGGTGATAGAGAAACGTCTCCCTGTTTATTCCGATTTCGCCTACGAGAAGTTGGTATATCTCATAGACGCTCAGGAGTTTTTTTCGTTGTCTCCTTCGCTCTTGGTCTCTTTGGTCTCTTTGGTCTCCGCGCCTTTGGGAATTTTGTACCACTCAGCCCTGAGAAGGCTTATGACGCGGAATGCGTCTATTAGCTCCTCCGGCGATGCCTTATACAGCAGGTCGGTGTCCTTGACAGGCGGCTCATCATCCCATCTCTGGTAATAGGAAAGCATGGCAGAGAGTATGATTGCAAAGAGGTGTTCGGGATTACTGGTGTCCGCCTTCTCGAGGGGAACGCCTGCGAGTTTGTAGAAACTGAGTTCGGTTGCATAGCAGTAGGCTACATTAACCTGCCTGCCGCAGATGGTTATTTCTTTCGTGGTCATAATTTTGTGGAATTGATAAAACGGTTTCTAAAACCGACCGCCAGCTGTGCGAGAACCAGCTGGGCGGACGGAAACACATAAAGAGTTAATGAAGAGCTGAATCAGGCTCCAACTGTGAAGTCGCCGTAACCGGCGAAAGAGGAGTCATAGGTTGCCACCTGTCTGTTGGGAGCATTGAGAGTGAGATTGGTTATCCTGGCCATGCCGGAGGCTATGGTGGTTGAGGGGGTGCGGTTATTGACACCGCCTGCGTTGGCGATTTTCCAGTATACCAGCGTTTTGTTCTCGTAGTATTCCTGCAACGTGTCGAAAGTCTGCTCTTCAACGGTTGACGTGATGGTCTCGTTGGATTTATAGAGTGCATTTGACGAGATGTCATATGAGTAGCCGGTGGGCTCTTGCACCTGCCATGAGCCTTCCGTGTCCTTGGTTGTAGCATCTTCGAGAGAGAGGCTGCAATGGAGCGATAACGTTTTAGCACCGCCAATAACCTTATTCGCCATCGCCGAGGGACTTACATACAGCCTGACAAACTGGCCTTTTGTATAGGTGTTGCTAACTGCGATAGCCTCGTATGCCGGGTCGGTTGTGAAGGTCTCCAGCGGTGATGCGCCTGTGAATTGGAGCGACTTAGCGGAGTTTTCACGGTCATTGAAATTGAGTGTCAGGTCATTCAAGAACGCCTGGCCGTGACGGGCTGCTGCGGTATTCTCCGGTGCCTGGTTGTTGGTGGTGCCGGTCTCGTCCCACATCAGCGTAACAGGCTCCATTGCCTTGAACGTTGTGAGTATAGCGGCAGCGTCAACGACGTTAAGCGACTCCACGCTCACAGACCATGCGAGGCTTGTCACCTCCGGCTTGGAGGAACCGCCCACATCATCTTTCGTGCTGCTCTCATCGGTGTTGGCTGTCAGGTTGATTGTGCATGACGTGGCCATGCCGATGCACTTGTATTTGCTTGCGGTCTCGTCGTAAATCAGCACTCTGAAGTTCTGTCCTTTTAATCTTGCCATAATTATTGATTTTAAGGGTTATTATTTTACAATGTCGATTTGCATAGTGAAGAGTCCGCTCTCAGGGTTCTGACCAACAGCACCAACGCCGTATTTGCAATCCGCCGGGATATTGTTGACCATCTCTGCCAGTTGCTCCCTTGTGGAAGCAGAGAGTATTGCCCTGCCTTCCTGCCGGAGCTGGTTGACGAAAGCAGAAAGATCGCCTTCGGTGGCCTGCTCATCGGTTGTCTCGGTGACGATTGGGGACTCTGTGTTGTCAACGATGTCGTCGCTGACCACTTCATTGTTCTTCTTGCTCATCGTCTTCTAAATTATTGTCAACGATACACTGATAACTGACCGTGCTAAAATAACAGGGCTTAGTCCAGTCCCATGCCACTCCGCTTGTCTGCACGTTGAGCAGATAAGGCACGTCTTCCTCCTTCATGGTGGAGATGTAGCGATATACTGCCTTCCGTACCTGCCTGATAAGCTGCTTGACCTGTTTTGGTGACCTTGCCCCGACTTCTACTGATGCCTGCACCCGGTCTTCGGAACTCTCCCACGTGTTATCCTTGGTGGTCTGGTCATTCGTCAAACCGTCATCGCTTACGATGATGTAGGGCAACGGGGTGTTGTCCTGCTCTTCGGGTGATACCTCGAAACACGTTGACTTTATCCTGCCGCTTGTGACGGTTATCAAAGAGGTGTCCGTTGTGACGGCATTGTAGAGTATTTCGTCAAGGTCAGTCATAGTGTGTCGTTGAGTTGAAATGTGTTATGCGTTTGTGTTATACTACTACCCTCTTCCGGGTGCCGACGGCGGCACAGCCTGTTGCCATTGCATCGGAGGCCGCCGTCAGCGGAACTATGATTCCCGAAAGAAAGTATGAGCGAGAGTTTAGAGGTCACTGTCAGAGACAGGGTCTGTCAGCTTAATCAGTACGAATGCCTGTGGCTTGTGCGGGTTGTTGTCGTCACCACCGTTCACGAGGCGAGACATTTCAACCAGCGAGTAGTCGACACCCATGCCGAGACCGATAACGTTGCGGTCGAAGTTCTCTTGAGAGGTGCCATCTACGTTGAACTCGATGCCATCTGCATAGACCTGCTCGTTCAAGTAGCCGAAGTGACCGATACCGATGTAACGGAAGTTTTGGTCTTTCGTACCGATACCTGCGCTATTGAAGGCGTAGTCGATGAACGGAGAGAGGTGGTAGCGGTATCCTACACAACGGCCATCCTGCACGACGGTGCGGTTGGAGTCGGTAGTGTTAGGAATCAGCTTAGTGAACTGGAGGTCAACCTCAGTAGTCTTGTCCATGATAATCTCCGGCTCACCCTCAAAGCCCTTATCGTAGAGCTTGGCAACCTCCTTGGCGAGGTTCTTGCCGATATTCTCGTCAAGAGCGAGTTCGACAACGGGGCAGTTGGCAAACGGCATGTCGAGTTTGTCGTACTCGCCGTGGCCATAGACGTGCTGTGCGCGGAAGATTGCCCAGCCCTTCTGGAACTTATAGGTCAAGAAGGCGATAATGTCGAAAGCGGCCTGAGTCACAGCACGACGGCTTACAGGAACAGAAGCAGCAACGCGCTGGGGGTTGGTTTTCATGTTAGCGAAGTCCAGAGCCTGCTCAGCCACCTTCGTTACCTCACCCTCGACGGTGAATTTCACGTCGTTGATGCTGTAGGGGATGACTTGAGTTCCGGTCACGCCAGTCAACATCTTCAGATCGTCAGGCAGTTCAATGCCGGGCACCTTGGTGTCGATGATGGGCCTAATCTCCACGGGGATCAGACCGCCTGCTTCAAGGTTGGCTGTGGTGTTGTTGTCGTCGGTGCCGGTGACGATATTGGCGAGGATGGTGGTTGCGTTAGCTGCACGCTTGTGAGTGTAACAGTCAGCAATCATATCGCGCAGTTCCTTTCCCTTGTCCTCGCGGCTCTTAATGGCAGCAAGCTCGATACCAGAGGCCATAGCCTTGGCACGGGCTGACAGACCTGAACTCTCGCGTACCAGTGCATCGTACTCGATGTCCTGACTGCGCTGCTCGGCCTTCAGAGTCTCCAACTCACGCTTCTGCTCGTCGGTGATAGTACCCTTCTGCTCCTCAGAAGTCAGGGTGCGTATTTTAGCCTCACGCACGTTGGTCTTCTCGTCCATCTCATCCATCTTGGCCAAGATTTCCATCTGACGCTTCTGGATGTCTGCTTTTGTCATTTTTGCCATGATAAAAACGTTTTTATAAAGGTTAATAATTTAGTGATTCTATGTCGATTTCACAGCGGCGATGCTGGGCACGCAGACGCATTGCACGCTGCTCACGGAAACGCTGTGCCTGCTCTTCCAGAGCACGCTGCTCATCATCCTTGTCGTCCTTGTCGTCGGGCTCCCCGGTGGTGTCATCATCCTTGGTGTCGTCCTTATCGTCCGGATCTTCGTCGCGCTTCATGTCATCATTGGTGTCGTCCTTGTCGTCCGGATATTCGTCGCGCTTGTCGTCATCCTTGCCGCAATCGCGCTTGTCGTCATCCTTGTCATCACCTCCACACTCACGCTTCAACTGCTCTTCGATAGCCTTTTCTATGGCATCGGATTGATCCCGGCTGACAACTGTGGTCTGGTCATAGGCAGGATGGGTTACGATACTCACGTCATATAGGCCGGTGATACGCTTCACGTGACGGAGCCACACCTCCTTACCGTCCTCAATGTCGTTGGTACGTTCCAGGGAGACTCCGTTCTCGGTGTCCTCGTAGTCGTCGGAAAATGCGAAACTCATGCCGGTGATGTCACCGCGCCTGATGAGTTCCAGCGTGTCGTTGGCGTTGTTGGTCTTTGGCAGATCGCAACGGCAGTCGATGCCGTCGGCACGAAGTGCAAGTAACAGAGTGTCACGCTCCGGGTTGTTACGGTAACGCCCCAGCACATTCACTACATCGCTGTTATGGTTCAGGTTAAGCACTACGTCTGACTTCTGGAGCAGTTCGCGGCTTATGCAGCCAGGTTCCAACACCTCATAGACCTTGCGAGTGGCTGACCACGGTGTCAGGTTCACGCTCCGCACGCCGAATACTATCGGACGGCCTTCTATCTCGCGGCTCTCCGTCTGTCCTTCCTGTGGCTCACGCAACTGGAGGCCGCAGGTCTCAATGGGGAAGAATCGTGTCTGTTTCATTTTCTATATTATTTAATATTTCGTTTCATTATTCTGGCAGAATTGCGCTCCGGGTTTACCGCCCTTCTGCCACACTCACCGAAGACTATTTTCCGGCTCTGCTCCATGATTTCGTCTTCTATTTCCTTACGCTGTTTCTTTGTCTGTTCGTCCATATCCTTTATTTCTGATTACCTTCATCCTCTTTCGGGTTTTCCTCTGCCGGCAGGGGGTCTTTCGCCGGCCTGCCGCCACCTGCCACGTCGCGCAGTTTGGCACTGCCCAGTTCAGCCAGGTTAGTCAGCACGTAAACGATGTCGCCATGCTCTACCCTCGGCATATCCTCGGCTGCACGCATCTCGTTGACCGTCATGATGCCAGTGCGGAGCATACTCTCGTAATATTTGGCCTTACGCTCAGGGTCCATTTCCATGAGCGGCTTCTCGCAGATATGAATGCGATAGATGCCGTAGTTCTTCAGCGGGTCGCCGTTGGGTCGTGGAATCAGTTTGCGGGCAATCTCCTTTTCATTGCCCGTCTTCTGAGGCAGTATGGTACGTGTGTGGAACTCCATCGTTGCATTCTGATAGTCGTTGTAGTGGCTGTTGGTGTCGAGCATTACCAGCGGGCGTGGAACACCGAAGTATCTTGCCACATCATCATTGGTGCCACCCAACTGCTCAAACATCTGCATTTCCTGGGCGTTCATACTGATGTTCTGCACCTTGTCAAGACCGCGTATCGCCAGCACATCCTGACCCGAATACATCTTCTTTTGTAACTCCTGTGCGTACAGGTCCATTTCGGTCTTGTCGAACATACCCCTTGCGATAGGACTCAAAGCCCCATCCGCCTGTTCACCTATGAGCAGTTTCACGCGCCCGCCCTTGCCGGCTGTCTCCAACGACTGCTGTTGCAAGGTACGGTTGAGCGATAGAGTCAAGATGGCGTACTGCAATGTCGAGATGCCCCAGATGCCGTTCTGATAGCGGAAGGTGTTCGGGAAGTGTAGCACGTCACGGCGAGGCACGTTGACCTTGGTTACATAGCCGTGGTCAGTCAGATAGACTATGCTGCTGTAGTTACCCTCGACGATGTTGTAACCGCCCGTCTTGACCAGCCACAGCCGTAGCGGGTAATCGAACTCATCCCGCTCCACATAGACAAAGCCATTGCCGTACAACAGGCGGTTAATCTCCACCAGCCGCCACAGGTCAGTGGCTGTCATTATCGGGTTAGGCTCTTCCTGGAGCAGGTAATTCATGCGCTTGCCAAGGCCGCGCATATCCACTTTGTAGTTATCCTTTTCAAAGTCTTTCTTCTGATATTGCACAGGCATGACGCTCATAACGTCGGACCTCAGACGTACAGCCTGATAGACGGTGCCGGTGCAAAGAGCCTGCTCCGGCCCGCGAACGTAGTTGATACGCTCCTGGAATGATGCACCCGTTACCTGTGTGCCGTTGTCAGACGTGGATGATGGCACACCTGGCACACCGCCGATGGGTGCCGGGGCTGCCTCTCGGAGCATAAGCTCTGCCGTTGGCGGTGCCTGTCTGAACAGTTTACTGAAAAATCCCATATTCTATCTACTTTTATTACTCGGATAATAACACGTGCAGGGTTTACCAGCGAAAACGGGCGCGATATAGTGTGTCTTCTGAGGTATCGGCTTGTCGCTGTTGTGGAAATACCACTGCATGTATCTTCCGTCGGTTACTATATCCTCGCTCACTGGCAGTATCCTCATGTCGCTGAAGAACCTGTTTATCACGGCTGATGTCACCGTCTGGTCAATGCGCTCTATCCTGCCCTGCCCTCCCATGAGTGCGAGCAGGCAGAAGGTGAGGTCATTGACGGCATGGTTGACCTCCGTGTCTCTCTGTATCTCAAAGCATCCCTGATACAGCCCGCGCTGGTTGAGCTTGTACCCCATACGTTCCATTGCCTTCATGCACTTGGCTGCCTGGACGATGGAATAACCGCGGGTCTGACACCATACGTTATACTCATCCGGTATAGAGTTGCGGTGGGGATGTATCATAAGGCAGCGGTCATAACGACCTCGCTGAAACTCACCAATGAAGGGTGCCAACGGCTGCCGTATTCCTATGCTGCCGTCAACTCTCATGACGATGGGTGTCTTGGCATAGCGGAATGGGTGGAAGCGCACCTCATAGCACTTGCCGAAAGGCGAGAGTCGTGGCATAGGGTCGTGGATCACCTGCCATGTGTCGCTGTGCAACTGGGCATTGTCGGTAACGAGAATGTAGTCAGCCTCCGGGTCTTTCTCCCCTATCTCGTGTAGTCGCTCATATCCGTTGAAGATGTATGTCAGTACCGTGTATCTCATTGCCAAAGGTTTTTGTGTTCGTTAAGCCAGGACTGCTGAGACTGCAAGTCGTTTTTTTGCCACGATCCGGCACCGTAGTGCTCTATCATGCTCTTTATCTTGTCACGGCTGATTGCCTTGCCGTGGCACTGCGGCTTGAGACGTTTGATGTCGTCGAGGAATGCCGCTCCGGTGTCCCACCAGTTACGCTTATCCACTCCTTGATGGAGAGCCCACGCCCTGTCAGGGTCGAAATACCTCGCACCGCCTGCAATGCACATCGGCACGTTTATCCAGCACAACAGCGGCAAGAGCCTCGGTATGCGCTTGGCAGTGACATACGACACATATCCGCAGCAGCACTGGTCATCCATGAACATCCAATCGAAATTGTCCTTAATCAGTATATCGGAGTCCATGAGCATGAAGCCGTCGGGTATCAGTTCCCATAGTTTCTGCACACTCATCATGTGGACATCACTGCCGAAATGACACCCCTTGGCGCAGCCTATCCTCTGGTCGCGCTCCGGGTACTTTTCCAGTTCCTTCCCGAAGTTGATAATCTTTCCTTTCCGGTTGTTGAAAATCTTCACGCCCTTCATGCGCTTAGTGAACGGTCGTGCATCGCTGTTGTCGAGGATATACACCTTATATTCCTCACCGCCATGCTTGCGGATGCTCATGACAAGGGCCTCCGTAAGCTCCGGTGTGTTGAAATGTACTATTGCTACGTTTCTGTTATTCATATCATTGATTACTTGTTAGCGGAACACGTGCCGTCGATTATCTCTGTTGCAGTTATCTGTATCTGGTTTAGGTGCTTGTCGCCGTTGAACGATTGTATCTGATATGTCCTGCCGTCACAGGACAGGCGGGAGTCACGATTTACCATGTCATTCCACAACATGCGGAATACTACGGTGTCGTAAGCATCCAAAGCACCCTCACGGAGCGACTTCACACCCTTGTTCCATGTGTAGGATGCCCAGACGGTACCTGTGGGAGCGTAGTCCGTCGTTTCACCGAATCCCGTTGCCGTAACCTTATTCAGGATGGTAACACGATGGTCCAGCATTCCCGGTTCATAGCCTGTGTTCATATCCGTATGATTTAGTTAAACACTCTCGTCTGCCACCTCCTCGAAGTTCCACG
>Ga0247610_10003712_pt1 | contig 16615 bp, 17 predicted proteins | sample 174DNAGHGhighgp2_FD_193483 | JGI IMG/M metagenome (GOLD analysis project Ga0247610, IMG submission 193483) | Sheep rumen microbial communities from Palmerston North, Manawatu-Wanganui, New Zealand - 1742 DNA GHGhigh gp2 | ecosystem: Host-associated > Mammals > Digestive system > Stomach > Rumen... | reverse complement strand
CCTCATCGCTGGCTGTACCATCGTCATCAAGCCCTCGCAGCTCACCCCCGAGAACTGTACCGAGTTCGCCAAGGTCGTGGCCGAGACTGGCCTGCCCGCAGGCGTCATCAACATCGTTACGGGCAAGGGCAGCGTCATCGGCAATGAGATGGCAGGCTCGCCAAAGATCGACATCGTCAGCGTCACTGGTTCCGTCAGCGCAGGCGAGAGCATCATGGCCGCCGCAGCCAAGAACATCACCAAGGTAAGCCTCGAGCTGGGCGGCAAGGCCCCAGCCATCGTCTGCAAGGATGCCGACCTGGAGCGCGCAGCCCAGTGGATCGTCGACAGCCGCATCGGCAACAACGGCCAGATCTGCAACAATGCCGAGCGCGTATACGTACAGAAGGAGGTGAAAGAAGCCTTTACGAAGATTCTCGTCGACAAGATGAAGGCCGTGAAGGTGGGCGATCCCTGCCAGGACGACAGCGTCGACATGGGTCCGCTGGTAGAGGCCCGCGCCCTCGAGAGCGTCACAGAGAAGGTGGAGCGCGCCATCAAGCAGGGCGCCAAGCTGCTCTGCGGAGGTCAGCGCGTAGGCCAGAAGGGCTACTTCTATGCCGCTACCGTGCTCGACAACTGCACGCAGCAGATGGACATCATCCATGAGGAGACCTTCGGTCCCGTCATCCCGCTGGTAGAGTTCGACACCATCGACCAGGTCATCGCCTGGGCCAACGACTGCGAGTACGGACTGGCATCAAGCATCTTCACGAAGGACCTGAACATCGCCACGAAAGCCTGCCGCGAGCTCGAGTTCGGCGAGACCTACATCAACCGCGAGCACTTCGAGGCCATCCAGGGCTTCCATGCCGGCGTAAAGAAGAGCGGTATCGGCGGTGCCGACGGCAAGCACGGCGTAGAGGAATACCTCGTCACCCACGTCACCTACCTTGACACCTACGACGACATGTAATTCCCAGCATGCATAACAAGGGGACGGTTCTTTTGTTATCGCATCACAGCGATGCTATAACAAAAGAACCGTCCCCTTGTTATGCTGGGGCCTCTGCCCCCAGCAAGCAAGCAGCAAGCAGGCATCTACCCATACTCTATGTCTTATACTGGAATAACTTGACACGTTTTTCACCATAACAAAAGTAACAAGTTATGACAAAATGTATCAAGAAGAGTTATGATGTAAGTTTCAAGCTTCAAGTGTTAAGCGACTATTACCTCAGTGGAAAGTCAAAGAATTTTACTTGCAGGAAATGGGGAATTTCATTTCCCGCCCTATTAGAGTGGCTGGCAATTTGGCCAGTTGAAGAAAAAGACCTACCTTTGCTGGATGAAATCATGTCCCGTTACCGTATGGAAGCAGAGAACAAGGGTAAGAGTGATGAGCAGATTCTCAAGGAGCACATAGCAGCCTTGGAGCGTAGCCTCCAGATGGAGCGCATGCGCTGTCGTGCTTTGGAGAAGGTGATTGAGATAGCTGAGCGCGAGGAGGGCATCTCAATATTAAAAAAAGATGGTGTCAAGCAGTAGATGCGCTCCGCGAGGAGTTTCCGCAGGAGAGTGTGGAGACGCTTTGCGGACTGTTTGACAAGCGTAGGCAGTGGTACTACGAGAAGCGCAAGGTGCTGTACACTGAGGTGCAGCGAGTAAAGGTAATCATCGAGTATGTGGAGTGGTATCGCATGCAGGCTCCTTGCCTTGGCGGTGTGAAGCTGCACGTGTTGCTGGCGGAGGAACTTGGGCGTGAGTTCGTTGGAGGACGCGACTCTTTCCTGGATCTGCTGCGTCGTCACAAGTTGATGCTGCCGAAGAAGAAGCCTCGGCACACAACGGACTCCAACCACATATATTTCAAGTATCCCAACCTGACAGTTGGTCTCACAGCCCTGTATCCCAACCATGTCTGGTATGCCGACATCACCTATATATGGATTGAGAATGACGTACTCTACCTGCACCTGGTGACCGACGGCTACTCCCACGCCGTGCTGGGCTGGTGCCTGTCCGAGACGCTTGAGGCGGAAAACACAGCCAGAGCGCTGGAGATGGCTGTGGAGGCAGCAGGGGGCGGCAACCTCTGCGGCACGATTCACCACTCCGACCGCGGAGTGCAGTATGCCTGCCAGAAGTACGTCGGCGTCCTCATGGAACACCATATCCGCATCAGCATGACTGAGTGTTACAATCCCACTGACAACGCCGTGGCCGAACGCATGAACGGCATCCTCAAAGACGAGTGGATATATCACCTGGCCATGTTCAGGGACTATGAGGAAGCCCTGTGTGAGATTGGGCGAGAGATAGACTTCTACAACAACGTACGACCGCACATGAGCATAGGCAACAAGAAACCAATGGACGTGCATAGCGGTGAGGCTCCTGGCAAGAATCTTTGGAAAAAAGACTGATAACTGTTGCATGGTAATGATATTTTCACTATATTTGCAGCGCCGAAGAAAAGGTGGACGACAGTTTTATGCCGATGCCACCACTAAAAGTCTGTTGGGGCATCGAGCCCCATCAGACTTTGCCGAAGAAAAAGCGGACTCTGGATTTGTTCGATATTTTCCGTTCCGTCAAGTCTTTCAGGAAGCAACGGTAGAGAGTGACAAGGTTTTCAGTACGATGTTAACGATGTTGACAAGCAATTCAGTTTAACCCGGTGAAATCTGTCAAGTGAAATCAGGAAAAGGCACTAAGCATACTCATGAGTAAGCCTAGAAGCAGGCTAGAAGCAGCCTAGAAGCAGGCTAGAGTATGGCTAGAGTATGGGGCTGGCCCGGGATTTAATTCCACAACTTTTTACTATTAATTCCAGAACTTTCTACTATTAATTCTAAAAAGTTCTACTATTAATACAATTTTCTGAAGTAGTTAAGTAGTCAGGAATTAAGTAGTGACCACGTAGCTCGAAACCCTCGAGCTACGTACCTCATCGGGGCTAGTGCCATACAAGAGATGCTCGTCTCGCAACATCAGTGCGTTCAGTTCCTGCTCATCCTTGGCGCCGGCATACAATTCAAGTATCATCATCTGCAACTCGTTCATTGTATCTATCTACATAGCCTTTCAATGTTTACAGGCGCAAAGAGGAACTTCTGCGCCAGTGCAACTTAGGGCCAGGCCCCAAGTTGCACAGAGTGGCATTAGAACTTAAACTTGTAGGAGAGGCCGATCATGTGGATATTGGGCTCGTTGTCTTCGTCGTCATCGCGGACGGTCTGGTAGCGGTAGAAGGCTCCGAGGGTGTGCTGCTTGGAGAGTTTCCAGTCGGCACCCACGTGGAAGCGGGTCTTCTGCAGGCTCCAGGCATTGAAGAACTCGACGTTGGCGTAGGGCGTGATGGCGAGGCCCTTCTTGTCGTACTCAATCTGCAGGCGGCTGCGCAGCACGTTCTTACCCTTGCCGTTGTAGGTCTTCTGCTCCCACTCCTCATCGTCGTAATCCCAGCGGTCGACGGTCTTCTCTGGTCGGTAGGTGTACTGCCAGCGCTCGCGGAGGGAGAACTTCAGGTTGCTGAACTTCTGCGAGGCGGTGAGCGAGACGTGGAAGCGGTGGCGCACGCCCCAGTAATGGGCCTCCTTATTGATGGCGCCATTGGTCTTATAGGTGATGCGCTCGTTGTTGTCGTAGAGGAAGATGTAGCCCGCAGAGGCCTTAAGCCACTTGGCTATCTTATAGTCGGCACTGAGGCCCCCACTCCAGCGGTCGACGGTCTTCGTATTGTCGCGCGTACGGAGCTCGCCCTCGAGTCCGAGGCTCCACTTCTTGGAGAGTTTCTTCTCTACCTCGAGCGAGAAGTCGAGTCCGAAGTCATCGCCCTGCGCAGCAGCAGTCAGAGGTAAAAGGGTAAAAAGGCAAAGGGGTAAAAGGAGATACTTTTTCATCTTTTTCATTCTCTGTTTAGAACTGTTTGAGTTGGTCTTTCGAGAGTTTGAGCTCTTCGCTCATGCCCGACTGTTCGCCCTCGTAGCTGACGCGGATCATAGCCATGTCGCGGAGGAAGTCGATGGAACCGATATCGACCTTGACCACCTTGACGCCCAGGCGCTTCTCGAGGTCGGCAATGAGCTCGGGGCGGCGCTCAGGGGTGATGAGCTCGATGCGGTCATACTGCACGAGTCGCGAAGGGCGGGTCTTGATGTGTAGCTCGCAGAGCCATACAGCCAGCGAGATGATGGCGTCGGTGAGCAGCACCTCGAAGATGGGCACATTGACGGATACGGCATTGACCAGCGAGAGGGCGATGATGACGAAGAGATAGGTCATCTCGCGTACGGGCATCGCATCCGTGCGGTAGCGCATGATGGAGAAGATGCCGAAGAGTCCGATGCCGACACCCATCGAGGTTTTGCCCTTCAGGTCTTCGAGCACGAATATCATGAAGAAGACGATGAAGAAGATGGCCACAGAGATGAGCATGAACGTGAAGTAGAAGTCGCGGCGGCGGCTCTTACGGTAATACAGGCGGTCGATGATGAGCCAGGTGAACACGACGTTGATCAGCAGGCGGATGAACATCATCAGGAAATCGTTGGATAATGTAAAAAATTCCATATTCTATCTATTATTTTATTCTTTCATTTTTTTCTCCACGCTATGCAGGCGGGGCTTGATGCGATTGCGGCGCAGGCTGCTGTTGGTGAGCGCCGAGCCGATGCAGTATTTGGAGAGCCCGTGGGGGAAGAGGCGCAACTGGAGCAACTTGGGCAGGATGGGCGACGGCTGCAGCCCGTCGCGCTTGAGCTCGATGACGACAAGCTGCCCCATCGAGCGGTCGACACCTGTAGAGAGATTGTGAAACTGCAGATTGGTGTCGATAGTGAGGCGCTCGGTCTTGGCCTTATTGACGAGGGTGATACGGTCGAAGTGGTTCTCGAGCTGTGGGGAGAGCCGCTCAGGATCGTAGCGCAGATGAGTGCGGATAAACTCGTCGTAGTCGTGCAGCCGGAAGGGCGAGGCTACTCCAGTATGAGGGTCGAAGCCCTCGGCAGGGGTGCGCTTCTTCTTCGTGCGCCCGTGATTGTTCTTCGTCTTCACCTCGAGGAAGTTCAGCCCTACATGCAGATAGGAGCGCACGCGGATCTTCTGGCGCACGAGATGACCTGCCTCGTGGCGGTTATACATCGCACAGTCCTCCGTGTCGTAGTAGAGCGTATAATATGGTGCGACGACCTCACCGTCGACCTGCTGGACGTAATACTCGTCGCGGGCCAGCGTGAGCAGCTGCCGAAGTACCGGCACCGTAGTCACGAACTTCGTGTCGATGCGGTTCATCAGGCGGATGTCTCTCATCTCGTCGAGGGTGATGGTCTCGTATTGTCTCAGTATCTCTGTCATACGTTTGATTTTCTGGCTGCAAAGTTAGGCATTCGCGCTATATCAGCCAAAAAGATTCAGTGAACAGGCCGTTTCGTTCAGCGAAGTGTCAGCTCTACGGGGCAATGGTCGGAACCAAGGATATCGGTATGGATCAGGGCATCGTCGAGGCGCTCGCGCAGACGATCGGAGATGACGAAGTAGTCGATGCGCCAGCCAGCATTCTTCTGACGCGCCTGGAAGCGGTATGACCACCACGAATACTTCACCTCATCGGGATACTTGAAGCGGAAGCTGTCGGTAAAGCCCGCTGCGAGCAGCTCGCTGAACTTGGCGCGCTCCTCGTCGGTAAAGCCTGCGTTATGGCGGTTGGACTTGGGATTCTTGATATCAATCTCCTCGTGGGCCACATTGAGGTCGCCGCAGAGGATGACGGGCTTCTGGGCGTCGAGGCGCTGGAGGTAGGCACGGAAGGCATCCTCCCACGCCATGCGGTAGTCGAGGCGCTTCAGTCCGTCCTGAGAGTTGGGCGTATAGCAGCAGACCAGAAAGAACTCGGGCATCTCGAGGGTGACGACGCGCCCTTCGTGGTCGTGCTCGTCGATCCCGATGCCATAGGTCACGCTCAGCGGCTGGTGACGGGTGAAGACGGCTGTGCCCGAATAGCCCTTCTTATCAGCATAGTTCCAATACGACTGATAGCCCTCGAAGGCGAGATCGAGCTGCCCCTCCTGCATCTTCGTCTCCTGAAGGCAGAAGAAGTCGGCATCCAACTGACGGAAAATCTCACTGAACCCTTTGCCCTCGCAAGCGCGGAGACCATTCACATTCCAACTGACAAATTTCATACGCTTTATTGATTTTGGTTGCAAAGTTACAAAAAAATATGGAATTAATTCGTATCTTTGCAGCAGAAATCGACAAAAACGAATGATTAAGACCCTCTACAGACAAATTAAGGGCTACTGGGCAGCCACGATACTCACACCCGTGTGGACGGCACTGGAGGTGCTGATGGATGTGCTGATACCCTACGTAACGGCCTCGCTGATAGACAAGGGCATCAACGCGGGGGACATGCACAACGTGTACTACTACGGCACGATCATGCTGGGGATGGCGATGATGAGCATGGCGTTCGGCATTCTGGGCGGGAGATGCTCTGCCTACGCTTCGACAGGCTTTGCCGCCAACCTACGCTCGGCCATGTATCGCAACATTCAGCGGCTGGCGTTCTCGGACATCGACAAATACGCACTCTCAGGACTGATCACCCGCATGACGACAGACGTGAACTCGCTGCAGACAGCCTTCCAACAGCTATTAGGCGTGAGCGTGAGGGCACCCTTCAAACTGGTGCTATCCATCCTGATGTGCCTCGTCATCGACGCCCGGCTGTCGCTGGTGTTCCTCGTGGCGCTGGTGATACTGAGCTTCTCGCTCTACCACATCATATCGCGGGTGGCCAAGCTGTTCCAACAGGTGTTCGTGAAATACGACGAGCTGAACCAGAGTGTGCAGGAGAACATCACCGCCATCAGGCTAGTGAAGGCCTTTGTGCGCGAGGACTATGAGAACGAGAAATTCGCACGTGCAGCCGATAATCTCTACAAGCTATATGTGAAGGCCGAGAGCCTGATGGCCTGGAACCACCCCATCATGAACATGGTGGTGTATGGCTGCATCATCGCCCTGTCGTGGCTGGGCGCTCACTACATCGTGGAAGGCACACTGACTACAGGCGAGCTGACCTCGCTGTTCTCCTACGTCATGTCGATCCTGATGTCGCTGATGATGCTCTCGATGATCTTCGTGATGCTCACCCAGAGTGCAGCCTCAGCCAAGCGTGTGGCAGAGATTATCGAAGAAGAGCCCGACATCGTGAATCCCGAGCACCCCGTCATGGAGATTGCCGACGGCAGCGTCAGCTTTGAGGGTGTGAGATTCGACTACGTGCGGCGCACTCCCCACTCCACGCTCCACACGCCTCGAAAATCAGCCCTCTACAATGTGAGCTTCAGCGTGGCAAGCGGTGAGACCATCGGCGTGATAGGCGGTACCGGCTCGGGCAAATCGACGCTCGTCAATCTGGTGTCGCGCCTCTACGATGTGTCGCAGGGCGAAGTGCGGGTAGGTGGCAGAAACGTGAAGGATTACGACCTCAGTGCGCTGAGAAACGCCGTGAGCGTGGTGCTGCAGAACAATATCCTCTTCTCGGGCACGATACTCGACAACCTGCGATGGGGAAACCCACAGGCCACGGAGGAGGACTGCCGCAGAGCCTGCCATCTGGCCTGTGCCGACGAGTTTATCGAGCAGATGCCCGAGGGCTATCATACGCGTATAGAACAAGGTGGAACTAACGTGAGCGGCGGACAGAAGCAGCGACTCTGCATCGCACGCGCCCTGCTGAAGCAGCCTAAGATTCTCGTGCTCGACGACTCGACATCGGCCTGTGATACCGCGACCGATGCCAAGATAAGAGAGGCCATACGCACCCAACTGCCTGAGATGACGAAGATCATCATTGCACAGCGCATATTGAGTGTGCAGAGCTGCGACCGCATCCTCGTGATGGACAATGGTGTGGTGACGGGATTCGACACCCACGAGCAACTGCTGAAGACCAACGCGCTCTATCAGGAAATCTACGCCATACAGAAGGCAGACAAGGGCGACTTCGACCAGAAGGAAGGCAACAGGAAAGGAGGTGACGCATGAGACAGCCCAGTTTCGGAGGTCCACGAGGGCCAAGAGCGCAGGCTGGTTTCCAGAAAGCCAGCAAGGAGCAGCGGGCTACCCTGCTGCGAATGTTCACCTTTGTCATGAAGCACTACAGATGGGCCATCGTCGTGGTACTGGCGTGCGTCTTCATCTCATCGATCACCTCGCTGATATCATCGCTGTTCACCAAAACGCTGATCGACGACTATATCGTGCCGCTGACCCAGGTGGACAATCCTCAGTACCAGTCGCTGGCGCAGACCTTGTTCAAGCTGGCACTCATCCTCTTCTTTGGCACCGTATGCTCTTACACCTATAACCGTCTGATGATCTACATCAGTCAGGGTACGATGCTCAGACTGAGGAAGGCAATCTTCGAGAAGATGGAGCACCTGCCCATCAACTATTTCGACCAGCGCCCGCACGGGGATATCATGAGCGTCTATACCAACGACGTGGACTCGCTGCGACAGATGATCTCGACGGCGATGGCACAGGTGTTCTCATCGATCATCACCATCGTGGCCACATTTACCTCGATGATCGTGCTGAGCATCCCCTTGACAATCGTGAGCGTGGTAATGGCTGCGGCGATGGCGATGACCACCACCCAGCTGGGTAAGCGCTCGCGCAACTTCTTCCGCACGCAACAGCAACGACTGGCACAAGTGAACGGTTTCATAGAAGAGATGCTGACGGGCCAGAAGGTCATCAAGATATTCTGTCATGAGGAGCAGGCCATCAGAGCGTTTGAAGACATCAACGAACAACTGCGCGCCTCAGCCTGCAATGCCAACCGCATCGCCAATATCGTGATGCCCGTGAACGGCGGTATCAGCAACTTCGGATTCGTATGTCTGGCTGTGGTGGGAGCCACCCTCGCGATTAACGGATCGTGGGGAATGGTGACACTGGGAACGGTGGTGGCCTTCCTGCAACTCAACAAGAGCTTCACGCGGCCTATCTCACAAGTGAGCCAGCAGATCAACTCGGTGCTGAATGCCTCAGTAGGAGCTGAGCGCGTGTTTGCCTTAGGTGATGCCGAGCCAGAGGTGGACGAGGGAAAGGTGGAGCTGAAGGATCCGAAAGGCGACGTGGACTTCAAAGATGTAGATTTCGGATATACCAGCGCTAAACAAGTGCTCTTCGACATCGACATCAATACAAACCCCGGGCAAAAGATTGCCTTCGTAGGAGGAACGGGAGCAGGCAAGACCACCATTATCAACCTCATCAACCGCTTCTACGAAATCCAGCAGGGAAAGATACTCTACGACGGCATCCCCATCACCGACATCAAGAAGGAGAGTCTGAGGAAGTCGATGAGCATCGTATTGCAGGAGACACACCTCTTTACGGGTACCGTCATCGACAATATCCGCTACGGCAAACTCGACGCCACCGATGAGGAATGCATGGAGGCTGCCAGGCTGGTAGGAGCCGATGACTTCATCCGTCGTCTGGCCAATGGCTATATGACCGTCCTCAACGGCGATGGAGGAAACCTGTCGCAAGGTGAGCGCCAGCTACTGGCCATCGCCAGAGCAGCCGTATCGAATCCGCCCGTACTTATTCTCGACGAGGCGACTTCGAGCATCGACACCCGCACGGAGACCCTCGTGCAGCGCGGTATGGACACCCTGATGCGAGGACGCACGACCTTCGTCATCGCCCACCGTCTGAGTACCATCAGGAATGCAGACCAAATCATCGTGCTCGATCATGGGCGCATCATCGAACAGGGTACGCATGAACAACTGCTGGAGCAGAAAGGTAAGTATTACCTGCTCTATACAGGCAATGAACTAACGACATAAACCAGATAACATCATGAACAAAATCAAACGATTCATTACCATCAGTCTGGCCTGCTGCGCCATCAGCGTCGCCCAGGCCCAATTGGCAGAACCCTACTACAAACTGCCAGACCCGCTGCTGATGAACGACGGGAAAACGAAGGTGGAGAACCTCAGCGACTGGAGCACGAGAAGACAGGAAATCGGTGAGATGATCCAAGAACTGGGCATCGGACGAAAGCCCGAAGTAAGCCCTGAAGCCGTGAAAGCGAGCATGAAGGGTGACACCCTCATCGTAGACGTCACCATCAATGGGGAGACACTGACCTTGAAATCGTGTATCCACTACCCTGCCACAGGACAACCTCCCTACGCCTTGATGATCGGCACAAGCATGCTCTCGCTGCCGAAACCGCTCTTTGAGAACCGTCCCATCGCCACGATGAACTACCACGAGGCGCAAGTGAACGATTACTCGCAATGGAAGCCTCATCACGAAAGAGGTGAGCACAACTTTGACCGTCTGTACCCAGAACTGAAGGACAACGGAGCCTACAGTGAATGGGCTTGGGGATTGAGCCGCATCATCGACGGACTGGAGCAACTGGGCGCAGAGAAAACAAAAATCGACGTGAAGCGCATCGGTGTGAGCGGTTGTTCGTATGCTGGCAAGATGTCGCTCTTCTGCGGTGCCTTCGACGAGCGCGTGGCACTCACCATCGCTCAGGAGCCTGGTGGCGGAGGTGCCGCCTCATGGCGCTATAACTGCCACGTGGACAGCGTGGAGAATCTGGATCGTACAGACTATCACTGGTTTCTGGAATCGATGCGCGAGAAGTTTCATGGCGACAGCGTGTTCCTGATGCCTTACGATCACCATGAGCTGGTGACGATGATCTGTCCGAGAGCCCTGCTTGTGCTGGGGAACACAGACTACAGATGGCTGGCAGACGAGAGTGCATACGTCTCGCTGAATGCTGCTCGTAAGGTGTGGGAGAAGCTGGGTATCGCTGACCGTATGGGCTACTCCATCAATGGCGGGCATCCCCACTGCCTGTTGCCTGAGAGCCAATATCCGGAGGTGGAAGCCTTCATCGACAAATTCCTCCTCAACAAGACTGATATCGACACCAAAGATATCCGCATAGCCCCGCAGGAGTTTAAGGAGAAAATAGATTTGAAAAAGTGGATAGAATAATAAATCCCCGCTCAATCGAGCGGGGACTATTATTTTTTAGAACTTTGCCATCTTAATGGCGACTACAGCACATTCATCGCCCTTGTTACCCAAGCGCCCACCTGCACGGTCCTTTGCCTGCTGCAGGTCGTTGGTCGTAAGCAGTCCGTAGATAACGGGAATGTTGCTTGTGGCATTCAGACGGGAGATTCCCTCAGTGACACCCTGACAGATATAATCGAAATGAGGTGTCTCGCCACGAATAACAGAACCGAGAATGATGATAGCATCATAACCATCATTGAGCGTCATCTGGTGAGCACCGTAGATCAGCTCGAAACTTCCAGGAACGGTCTTTACATGGATATTCTCAGGCAGGGCACCATGCTTCTCAAGCGTAGAGACGCAACCATCGAGCAGAGCACCTGTAATCTCAGGATTCCATTCTGCAACAACTACACCGAAAATCATATTCGATGCATCGGGCACTTTAGAAATGTCGTAGTCGGAGAGATTCTTTGTTGCCATAGCTTATTTTGCAGATACGCGCTCAATGTAAGCATCGATGGTCTGATAGGCCATAGAGTTGAAGTACTTCTCCTTCACAGTCTGATAGAGTTTCAGCGCCTCATCGTTCTTACCCTGACTCTCGAGAATCTCACCAGCCTGAATCAGGAAAGTAGGTGACAGAGAGTTATTATCTGCCTTTTCAGCAGCCTTCTTCAGGTGAGAAACAGCATTATCGAGCTGGTTCAGGTGAGCATAGGCATTACCCAGTGCAGCCTCAGCAGCGGGAGTGATCATCTGATCGTCAGCACCATCATACTTCTCGAGATACTTTACGGCGTCCTCCCACTTGTCGAGCTTGGCATAGCAAAGTCCGGCATAGAGGTTTGCAAGATTACCTGCAGCAGTGCTGCTATACTCATCGGCAAGCTTGGCAAAGCCCTTGAAGCTGGCGCTATCACCATTCAATGCCATCTCGAAATTATTGGCTGCGAAATACTCCTGACCCTTGGCAATAGCCGTGCTGGCCTTCACCTCTTTAGGACCAGAAACGTAGGTCTTATAAAGAACGATACCTGCAATGATCACTACGAGTGCAATCACTGCACAAATAATTGCCTTCTTATACTTCAGGAAGAAGGCTTCACTCTGATTCAGGGTCTCCTCCATAGTGGGAGCAGCCTGCTGTTGATTTGTTGTTTGTGCCATTATTGTTACTATTTTTTATTATCTTTTCAAAATTCGGCTGCAAAGTTACAATAAAAAAGTGAAAAACAAAAGAAAAACAAAAAAAATCCGTACCTTTGCAGTATGATTCTCGAGAAACTGTCTATCATCAATTACAAGAACATAGCTGCAGCCACACTGGAACTGTCGCCAAAAATCAACTGTCTGATTGGTCAGAACGGTGTCGGCAAGACTAATGTGCTGGATGCCATCTATTTCCTCTCGTTCTGTCACTCAGCCAATAACCCCGTCGACTCGCAACTGATCAGGCACGGTGAGGATTTCTTCATGCTCGAAGGCTGCTATGATGAGGATCTGCAGATTACGGCTGCGATGAAGAAGGGCACGAAGAAACACTTCAAGCGCAACAAGAAAGAGTATAAGCGACTGTCGGAACATATCGGACTGATACCCATCGTGGTCGTTGCCCCTTCAGACACGCTGCTGATAGAAGGCGGCAGTGAGGAGCGCAGAAGACTGATGGATCTGGTCATCTCTCAGTATGACCGCACCTATATCGACGCGATGAACCGCTACAACAAGGCCTTGCAGCAGCGAAATGCCCTCTTGAAACTGGAGGAAGAGCCTGATAATGATGTCGTCAGTCTGTTTGAAGAGCAGATGGCCGTAGAGGGCGAGCAGATCTATGAGCGGCGGAAGGCTTTTATCGAGGAGCTGACGCCTATCTTCCAGCACATTCACGAGACTATCTCGGAGAATCGCGAGCAGGTGTCGCTTACCTACACGTCGCATTGTCAGAGAGGCCGCCTGTTGGACGTCATACAGCGCGATCGATTCAAGGATCGTGCCGTAGGCTATTCACTGCATGGTATCCATCGCGACGATCTGGAGTTTGCGCTAGGGGGGCATCCGATGAAGCGTGAAGGCAGCCAAGGGCAGAACAAGACTTTCGTGATAGCCTTAAAACTGGCACAGTTTGATTTTCTGAAGCGTACGAATTCGAAGACGACGCCCCTACTGCTGCTCGACGATATCTTCGACAAGCTCGATGCCCGTCGTGTAGAGCAGATCGTCAAGCTCGTTGGCAGTGACGATTTCGGACAGATATTCATCACAGATACCAATAGGGAGCACCTGGACCAGATACTGGCAAGTAGTGAGCACGACTACCGCATCTTCCATGTGGAGAATGGGGAGATAAACGAAATCAAGAGAAAATAAGAAATATGTTCAGAAAAGATGTACAACAGCTAAGAGACCTGATTCTGAGAAACCTACGGGCACAAGGTCTGGAGACTCCCCTCCTGCAGAAACGGCTCATCGACTCGTGGCCAGAAGTGGCTGGAGAGCTCGTGGCCAGTTACACCCAAGGGATATTCATCCAGAATCAGACATTATTCGTACATCTTACCAGTCCTGCCTTAAGGGCAGATCTGATGATGAGGAGGACTGAACTCGTCAAGAAACTGAATGCCCATGTGGGCAGTCAAGTAATAGCTGACATCAGAATCAACTAAACCACCTCATCGACAGACATATCGTGCTCATCCATTGGCACTTCAGCCACCTTTTGAAAATCGAAACAGACTCCGACAGTATGTATATGCGGTAATGATTCCAACCCTCGGAGAAAACGATCGTAATAGCCCTTTCCCCTCCCCAAGCGACGCCCTAAGGAATCGAAAGCCATACCTGGTACCAAGATCAAATCAATCCTGGCATAATCGGAAAAAAGTTCGCCAATGGGCTCCATGATATGGAAAGCACCCTCCACAAGATCGTTCTGCCCAGTGTAACGCCGTAATTCCATCGTTGCATCGTTGAGCACCTTCGGCAATAGGACTGTCTTCCCCTCAGCCACAAGATCATCAATCAATAGATGCGTATTGACTTCATCAGGCAAGGAATAAAAAGCCAGAATGGTTTGAGCCTCAGCCAATAGAGGCAGCAATCGACGGACAACAGGAAGCGACAATTCATCCAGTTGTTGCTGGGTGAACTGCCGCTTGAGTGTGCGCATCTGCTGTCGCAGCTCTGATTTAAGCATGGGCGATCTTCTTGTCTCTCTCTTCGGCAACAGGTTTCTGTGGGAAAGCCTCTCCTGCCTTGAACAAGCGAAGTGTCTCCTTAATCGAAGGATCGTCCTGATTCAGATATTCCGTCCACGACTGCTCGCTGTGGATGTTATAGATGATACGACTGATGACAAAACGCTCCAAAAGCTTATGAGACTTCTGAATCATCAGATTACGACGCTTCAAGCCGTTCTTATCGGCAAAGCTTGCAAACTTATCGACAATATTCTGATTCTTCAGATAACGCTCCATATCCTTGACCTCCTTCATCTCGCTCAGACGCTGACGGTTCTCATCAGTATAATTATAGGCAAACTGCAGAATGAGTCCACTCATCGTTGCCTCCTTATAATAAGAGGTCATGCCCAGTGTATCCTCAGGAATAAAGATATCAGGAGTAATACCACCGCCACCATAGACCACACGACCATTAGCTGTATGATACTCAGGTCCCGTGTGCTTGATACTGTCGACAGAGAAGAACTCACCATGCTGATAACGGCTCAGCCAGTCATCATCATAATGCTTGCCATCGGTATAGGGTTTCTGGATGCAACGGCCTGACGGGGTGTAATAACGGGCAATGGTCAGACGGATCATAGAGTGATCGCTGAACTCCATAGGTTTCTGGACAAGACCCTTTCCGAAAGAGCGACGCCCGATGATCGTACCACGGTCATTATCCTGGATAGCACCAGCCAGAATCTCGGATGCTGAAGCAGACCCCTCGTCGACGAGAACTACCAGTGGGATTTGCTGATAAGAGCCACGTCCATCGGCACGATATTCTTGTCGCGGGAAACTGCGACCTTCAGTATAGACAATCAACTGTCCCTTGGAAAGGAACTCATTGGCAATCTGTACTGCAGACTCCAGATAGCCTCCTGTGTTACCACGCAGGTCGATAACCAAATTAGAGAAACTCTGCTGTGCCAACTTGGCAAGGGCGATAAGAAGCTCAGGATAAGTATTCTCACCAAAGTTCTTCATTTTGATATAGCCCGTCTCGTCGTCGATCATATAGCAGGCTGTGACACTCTTCGTAGGAATCTCACCTCGGGTGATGGTGATGTGACGCACCTTTTTCTCACCATAGCGGATGAGACCTATCTTGACCTTCGTGTCCTTAGGACCTTTCAGGCGGTGCATCGCTTCCTCGTTAGTACAAATCTTTCCAACGAAAGAGGAATCGTCTACCTCGACAATCTTGTCACCAGCCATCATACCAGCACGTTCTGCAGGACCGTTACCGATGACATTCTGCACACGAATGGTATCCTGACGGATGACAAACTCGATACCGATCCCGAAGAATGAGCCACGCAGGTCGTCGTTGGCTATCTCGCCTTCGCGCGCCGTGATATAGACGGAGTGCGGGTCGAGTTCCGCCAGGATCTGTGGCATCGCCTTCTCCACAAGATCGTTGATATTCACCGTATCGACATACTGGTCGTCAATGATGTGGAGCAGGTTGTTCAGCTTGTTGCCGCTCGAATTGATGATGTTCAGCCGATTGCCGGAAAAATGGTTGGCATAGAAAGTACCCACGAGGATGCCGATAACCACACATACGGCCATCCACAACGGGGTAAAACGGTTTGGTTTGTTTTTACTCATGATCTTGATTTTCTAATCCTATATAGATAACCTCAATTCCCGCACGCTCCAGAAGTTCGATACCGTCCGACAGACGGTATTTCTCTCCGTAGACCACACGCTTGATTCCAGCCTGGATGATGAGCTTCGCACACTCGATACAGGGTGAAGCGGTGATGTAGATGGTGGCACCGTCGCTGTTGTTATTGCTACGCGCCAACTTGGTGATGGCATTAGCTTCAGCATGGAGTACATAGGGCTTAGTAACGTTATTATCATCCTCGCAGACGTTCTCGAAACCGCTGGGCGTGCCGTTATATCCGTCGCTGATAATCATCTTGTCCTTTACCACGAGGGCTCCCACCTGACGGCGCTGGCAGTAGGAGTTTTCTGCCCAGATGCGCGCCATTCTCAGATAGCGTTCATCTAATTTTTGCTGTTTTGATTCCATTTCTCTTCAATAATGCGTCAATAGTGGGTTCACCACCCTTAAATCTTTTATATAATACCATCGGATTCTCGGTACCTCCTTTAGAGAGGATATTCTCTCTGAAGCTGCGAGCCGTCTTCCTATCGAAGATTCCATGCTTCTTAAACACGCTGAAAGCATCGGCGTCGAGCACTTCTGCCCACTTATAGCTGTAATAGCCTGCAGCATAGCCACCAGCCATGATGTGTGAGAACTGCACTGTCATACAAGTATCGGGCAGCTGCGGGGTGACCATCGCCTTCTCCCA
>Ga0247610_10003711_pt1 | contig 16616 bp, 15 predicted proteins | sample 174DNAGHGhighgp2_FD_193483 | JGI IMG/M metagenome (GOLD analysis project Ga0247610, IMG submission 193483) | Sheep rumen microbial communities from Palmerston North, Manawatu-Wanganui, New Zealand - 1742 DNA GHGhigh gp2 | ecosystem: Host-associated > Mammals > Digestive system > Stomach > Rumen... | reverse complement strand
CATAGTAACATTTTATCATAATTGAAGGAATTATAAAAGTGTTATAAATATAATTTTAAACTTGTTAATTTATAACATAAATTATATAATAAAAATGGCTTTTTAAGGAAGGAAGTGGTTACAAATGGAATATCCGAATAATTATAATACTGAATATCCATCGTATAACCACGTAATGGATATTATCTAAATTTTTAACAGGAGGATAATATTTATGGCTTTAATTAATAAAGAAGCGATTGTAAAAATTTTAAGAAGTAATTTATCAATTCAAACAAAAAAGAAAAAATTAAAAAATTACCACGATGGTGATATAGCTGATGCTTTAGCATTACTTTCAAAAGAAGAAAGATTTAAAGCATATGAATTATTTGGTGTTGAAAAGACAGCAGAAATTTTCTCTTATTTTGATAATCCAGAAGATTATATTGAAGAATTAAAAGCTGATAAAGCTGCTGATATCTTAGATGAGTTAGACTCAGATGAAGCTATTAATATCTTGGATGAATTAGATGAAGATTTTAGAAATCATTTAATTTCATTAATGGAAGAAGAAACAAGAAAGAAAGTTGAAGCTCTAGATAAAAAAGATGATGAAACTATTGGTAGTTATATGTCAGATAACTATATTACTATCAATAAGGAAGCAACTATTAAAGAGGCTATGTCAAAGCTTATTAAAGAAGCTGGAGAGCATGATAATATAAATACACTTTATGTTGTTGATGAACAATCTCATCTATTAGGAGCTGTCAGATTAAAAGATTTAATTTTAGCTAGAAAAGATGATTCATTAGATAAAATAATTATTTCATCATTCCCTTCTGTTTTAGAAACAGAAATTGTATCTGAAATAATTCAAACATTAAAGGATTATTCAGAAGAATCTATTCCTATTGTTGATTCAGAAAATAAATTATTAGGTGTAATTTCTTTAGATAACATCATTGAAGCTGCCGATGAAGAAATGACAGAAGATTATGCTAAACTCGGAGGTTTGTCTGAGATTGTTGATGTTGATGAATCACCATTCTATTCTGTTAAAAAAAGAATTCCTTGGTTAATAGTACTTCTATTCTTGGGTATTATTGTTTCAACTGTTACAGGAACATTTGAACATGTTATTGCTGCTATACCTGTAGTTGTATTCTTCCAATCAATGGTACTTGATATGGCTGGTAATGTTGGTACACAATCACTAGCTGTTACAATTAGAACTATTTCTGATGAGGAAATGAAGAAAAAAGAAGTTAGAAGATTAATATTAAAAGAAATATTAGTTGGCTTCATCAATGGTTTAATTGTTGCTGCTGTAGGATTTATATTTGTTTTATGTTATTTATCAATAAAGCAACAAGAAATTATTGTTGGTGATGGATTCCAAATTACTGATGTATTAAAAGTATCAGGAATTATTGCAGTAAGCTTACTTCTTGCAATGACTGCTTCTTCTGCAGTAGGTTCTATCTTCCCTATTTTATTAGATAAAATGCATATTGACCCTGCTGTTGCATCAGGACCATTCATTACAACTTTTAATGATATTTTAGCTGTTTTGCTATATTATGGTTTAACATATATATTCTTAATGGCATTGCATATTTAAATGGGTGAAAGCCCATTTTTCTTTTTATTCAAAAAAGTTGTTGGTGCAACGTTGCACTAACAAGTTCTAAACATTAAAAAAAGTCCATAGAATCTAGATTTTGAAATTTACTAGATTTTACAGACTTTTTATTTTTATAAATTTAATATTTTTTTAGCATTTAAACCCATTATATTATCATAATCTTCTTGTTCTAAATTTAAATTTTTCATAAATTGAACATATTCTTTTTGATTTGCCCATGGAGAATCTGTACCAAAAAGAATTTTTGTTGAACCATGCTTTTTAATAAATTTATTAATTTCTTCTTTTGTTAATAAATCTATTTTTTTATTTTGTTGCATAGCATAGCCTAATGAAAAAGCTGTATCAATGTAAAAATCTTTTGTTAAGATTTCTTCATATACTTCATCCCACATCTTCCAAGAACCCATATGAGCAAGAACAAAAATTCCTTTATTTTTTAAATTATTATAACAATTAATAATTCTTTTAGGAGATGCTTTTATATCGCTTTCTATTCCTATATCTATTCCAGCATGAATAATTACTATTAATCCTAACTCAAATGCTTTATCAATTATTCTTATATATTTTATATCATCTATATAAGTATTTTGGTATTCAGGATGTAATTTTATTCCTTTTAAGCCTAATTTTTTTATTCTTAATAATTCTTCTTCATATTCTAAATAATCAGGATGCATTCCTGCAAAAGATAATATATTATTATATTCTTTACTATTATTAATCATTACTGCAAAATCATTTATAGATTTTGTTTGTTTAGGCGATGTAACAACTGGTAAAACTAATGAATAATCTATTCCAGATTCTTTTGTTTTAATTGATAAATCTTCTATTTTTCCATTATGAAATGGTTCTATTTTTGATGATGATGCTAAAATATCAATTGCTTTAAATGCTATTTTATCTGGAAAAGCATGTGTATGAAAATCTATTATCATAATTCTTGATTATCAGGATATTTTTTATAACATTCAAACATTTCTTCAACATTTTCAGGTGCTTTAGTAAATGAAGATACAATTGGTACTATTATAAAGCTTAATACCATTGCTAAAACGCCCATATAAATTGAATCACCCATGCTAAACCATAAACAATTTGCACTTCTTAATTCAATTTTAACTCCAGAAAAGCTTATTATTAAGCTTAATATAGCTAAACCTACTCCAACACCAAAAGATGTCCAAACAGCTGCTTTTGTAGTCTTTTTCCAATATAATCCATAAAAGAATGGACCAATGAATGCACCTGATATAGCACCCCATGAAATACCCATTAATGATGCAATATCTTTAGTGAATCTTTCAGGACCATATACTTGGAAAATAGCCATTAAAGCTGATACTACAATAAATACAACTACAAATATTTTTAACAATAATAATTTTTTCTTTTCATCTACTTTTTTATTTACATCTATTAAATCAAATGTAACTGTAGCAGCACTTGTATGAACAAGTCCTGATAATGTAGACATTGATGCTGCTAAAACTAATACTAATACAATTGCAACAATAACAACTGGTAATTTAGCAATCATTTCAGGAATAATTGTTGCTGATTTTGAATCTGCAAATATTCTTCCAAATCCACCAATAAAATAGCATCCACCTGCAACAACTACTGCAAATATTGTTGATATTGCTGAGCCTTTACCAATTTGTTTTTCATCCTTAATTGAATAAAATTTACCAACCATTTGAGGAAGACCCCAGCATCCTAATGATGTTAATAATACAACTGCAAGTAAATGAACAGGATCAGGTCCAAAAAGTGATGCAAAGGCCCAACCACCTGTTCCTTCTTTTGTTGCTAATAATTCTAATGATTCCATTAAGCCGCCATTTAAATTTAAAGCAAAAATAACAACAAGTGATATACCAATAAGCATTATTACACCTTGAATAAATGAATTAACAGCTGTTGACATTAATCCACCTAATATTACATAAAAGCCTGTAATAACTGATATTAATAATACCCATGCCCAATATGGAACATCTGATGAAAATGTAACATTAAATAAATATGAAAGTCCATTATATAATGCTGCAGTATAAGGAATTAAAAATACAAAAATTATAACAGATGATGCAATCTTTAAAGCTTTAGAATTAAATCTTTTTTGGAAAAAATCAGGCATTGTAGATGAGCCTAATGCTTGTGTCATTATTCTTGTTTTTCTACCTAATACTTTCCAAGCAAGAAGTGAACCTATAAAGGCATTACCTAAACCAATCCAAAATGCTGAAACACCAAAGGCCCATCCAAATGAACCAGCATAGCCTATAAATATAACTGCTGAAAAATAACTTGTACCATAAGCAAAAGCAGATAGCCAAGGACCAATGCTTCTTCCTCCTAAAACGAAATCAGAAGATGTTTTTGCTTTCTTTCTACAATAAAATCCAATATAGATTGTTGCTGCAAAAAATAATATTATAAATAAAATTTTAACCCACATGATATTCTCCTACTCTGTTGTTTGTAATTCAACAAGTGATTTTCCACAATAAATTTGTCTTAATTTTGGTTTTTCTATTTTGCCTGTAGCATTTCTAGGTACTTTAGCAAAAATAATCTTTTTAGGACGTTTATATCTTGGAAGATCAAAACAGAAATTATTAACATCTTCTTCTGATAAGCTCATACCTTCTTTTACTTCAATAATGGCAGCTGTAATTTCACCTAATCTCTTATCAGGAAGACCTATTACAGCAACATCTTTAATCTTATCATGCTTTCTTAAATAATCTTCAATTTGAACAGGATAGATATTTTCTCCTCCTGTAATAATAACATCTTTTTTTCTATCAACTAAATATATAAAGCCATCTTTATCACGCTTAGCCATATCACCAGTATATAACCAACCATCTTTTAATATTTCAGCTGTAGCTTCTGGATTTTTATAATATTCAACCATTACACCAGGTCCCTTTACAGCAAGCTCTCCTACTTCTTCAGGAGTAGTAACTTCTTTATCGCCATCAACGATTTTAGCTTCCCATAAATAACCAGGAACACCTATTGCGCCAACATGGCTAACATTTTCAACACCTAAATGAACACAACCAGGTCCAATAGATTCTGATAAGCCATAATTTGTATCATATTGATGATGAGGGAATACCTTTAACCATCTTTGAACAAGACTTGGTGGTACAGGTTGAGCACCTATATGCATTAATCTCCATTGATCTAATTTATAATTTTCTAATTTTAAATCTCCTCTATCAATAGAATCTAAGATATCTTGGGCCCATGGTACTAATAACCAAACAATTGTACATCTTTCTTCTGAAATAGTTTCAAAAATCCATTCAGGCTTAATACCTTTTAATAAAACAGCTCTTCCACCAACTAAAAGAGAGCCAAACCAATGCATTTTAGCACCTGTATGATATAAAGGTGGCATACATAAAAATGTATCTTCATGAGTTTGAGAATGATGTTTTTGTTCTGTTTTGCATGAACCAACTAAAGCTTTATGTAAATGTAGTATTGCTTTTGGAAAGCCTGTTGTACCAGATGAAAAATAAATTGCTGCTTCATCATTTTCATCTAATTGAATATTAGGCTTTTTAGTTGAATATAAATCTATAATATCATTATACATATCAGCAAAAGGTACTTCACTTTGTCCAACAAATATTAATGTTTTTACCTTTGGTGTATGATCAGCAATAGGTTCAACACGGCCTATAAATTCATCTCCAAATATTAAACAATCACAATCAGCTAAATCTAAACAATATTTAATTTCATCTGATGTATATCTATAATTCATAGGAACAGCTAAAGCACCTGTTTTTAATATACCAAAATAGATAGGTAGCCATTCTAAGCAATTCATTAATAAAATTGCCACCTTATCTCCTTTTTTAATTCCTTTGCTTAATAATAAATTAGCTGTTTGATTCGCTAAATCATTAAAATTATTCCAAGTAATACTTCTTCTATATTCTTTAGCTAAACCAGGTTCAACTAATGAAAACTCTCTCCAAGTTCTATAATGATCTGGTTTCTTTTGAGGATTTATTTCAACTAAGCATTCCTCATCCCCATATTTTTTAGCATTTTCTTCTAAAAAATCTATAATTGTCATTTCATTTCCTCCAATTTCACTTTTTCTTTTTAAAAAAAATAAGAATCATCCTAATAAAGGACGATTCTTAAAACCGTGGTACCACCTTAATTTATTTTAGTAAAACTAAAACCTTATTATCAATATAACGGTTGAACCCGTCTTATCTACTAATATTTCAATAAGAAGCTAGTAAGTGTATTCAAAATAATAATTATGATATTTTCCACCAACCAATATCTCTCTATATTAATTAATATATTTTTACTATTCTTACATTTTTGCTATATTTAGTTAAGATTATATCATTAATAATAATTATTTAAAAGTAAAGCTTCTGTTTCTTCTAAATTAGATGTTTTTAAAATAGCTTCAGCACCTAAATTATTTTTACCAATAAATACATATAAATAATCAATTTCAATATTATTATCATTTAATAATTTTAATAAATTATTTAAACCATTTGGTTTATCAGGAACAACCACACTAATTACTTCAGTTAATTTAGCTGTATAACCTGCATTTTTAACTAATTCTAAAGATTTATTAGGATCATCAACAATTAATCTTAAAATTCCATAATTAGTTGAATCAGCAATTTGTAATGAACGAATATTTATATCATTCTTTCCTAATAAATCAGTTATAAAGCAAACAGCGCCTGCCTTATTTTCAATAAAAATTGAAAGTTGTTTAACGACCATATTAATCTCCTTTTATGATAATTTTCTTTTATCTATAACTCTTTTTGCTTTACCTTCACTTCTTGTTATAGAATTAGGGTTAACTAATGTTACTTTAGCTCCAATTCCTAAGGCACTTCTTAATTTTTCTTCTAAAGTCTTTTGTAATTTTTGAATTGATGCCATATCATCAGCAAATAAATCTGGAGCCATTTCAACAAATACATCTAATGTATCTGTATTATTAACTCTATCAACTTCAATTTGATAATTAGTTGTAATACCAGAAGAACAATATTTTAATAAAACTTCTTCTATTTGACTTGGAAATACATTTACACCACGAATGATTAACATATCATCTGATCTACCTGTAGGTTTTGCCATTCTAATGAATGTTCTTCCGCAAGAACATTTTTCTTTATTTAAAGAACAAATATCTCTTGTTCTATATCTAATTAATGGGAATCCTTCTTTAGTAATTGTTGTAAATACTAATTCACCTTTTGTTCCATATGGTAATACTTCACCTGTATCAGGATCAATAATTTCTGGAATGAAATTATCTTCATTAACATGCATACCCTTTTGGCATTCACATTCATATGCAACACCAGGACCCATTATTTCAGATAATCCATAAACATCATATGCTTTAATATGTAATGTTTCTTCTATTTGTTTTCTCATTTCTTCTGTCCATGGTTCAGCACCACAAATAGCAGATTTTAATTTAATTTTATCAACTAAGCCTTGCTTTTTAATTTCTTCACCTAAATACATTGCATAAGAAGGTGTAGAACATAAAATTGTAGAACCAAAATCGACCATTGTTTGAATTTGACGAGCAGTATTACCTGTTGATGCAGGAATTACTGTTGCCCCAATACGAGTAGCACCATCATGAGCACCTAAACCACCAGTAAATAAACCATAGCCATAACAAACTTGAACAAATGAATTATCATCTCCACCTGCCGCAGCAAGCTGACGTCCCATACATTCACTCCAAATTTCTAAATCATGCTTTGTATAACCTACAACAATTTGTTTTCCTGTTGTACCAGAAGATGCATGTACTCTAACAATATCTTTCATTGGTACAGCAAATAAACCATATGGATAATAATCTCTTAAATCTTTTTTATATGAGAAAGGTAATTTAGATAAATCTTCAATACCATGGATATCTTCAGGCTTTAATCCTTTTTCATCCATTCTTTGTCTAAAGATTTCTACCTTCTCATACATTCTTTTAACTTGCCATTTTAATCTTTCACTTTGTAAAGCCTCAAGCTTTTCTCGGCTCATACATTCCATTTCTTTATTTAATATCATACAATCTCTCTCTTATTTTAAATTATATCCTAATTCAAATGCTTTTAAATTTACTTCTAATAATTTAGCAGGAACTGTCTTTTTAATAACTTCAATCCATTTATCATATGGAATATCAGATTCTTTAGCAAATACACCAATTAATACAACATTAACTGCTTTAATATTTCCAGCTTCTTTTGCTAAAGCTAAAGCATCAACAAATTCACATTTAGCAACATGCTCTAATTTTTTATCAATATTTTCAGGATATTTTGCTGCACCTGTAATAACAGGCATCGGATTAATTTGTTGAGTATTTGCAATAATTTTTCCATTTTTATTTAAATAAGGTAAAGCTCTATAAGCTTCTAGCATTTCAAATGCTAAAATTACATCAGCTTCTCCTTTATCAATAATAGGTGAATATATTTTTTCACCATATTTAACATAAGTTACAACTGAACCACCTCTTTGGCTCATACCATGAACCTCAGATACTTTAACATCATAACCTAAATCAATAACAATATTACCTAAAATTCTTGATGCAAGAAGTGTTCCTTGACCACCAACGCCAACAATCATTACATTCATATTATTTACCCCTCAATCTTCTTAATAGCTTTAAATGGACATACATTAACACATAAACCACATCCATTGCATTGAGTTTCATCAATTATAACCTTATCGCCTACTAAAGAAATTGCAGGACAGCCTAATTTTAAGCATTGTTTACATTTACGACAATCATCAGAAATTTCACAATGACCTCTGTATTTAACAGTTTTTAATAATGCACAAGGTCTTTGAGCAATTATTACAGAAACCTCATCAGCATTAACTTCTTCTTTTACAACTTCTTCAAAGTGCTTAACATCAAATGGATCAGCAACAACAACTCTTCTTACACCAACAGAATGAGCTAAATCAATTAAATTAACAGGAATTGTATCTTCCATTCTAATTGTTTTTCCTGTTGTAGGATTTTGTTGATGTCCTGTCATACCTGTAATTGAATTATCTAAAATAATAATTGTATTTGCACCCTTATTATAAACAATATCAATTAATCCAGTTATACCAGAATGAATAAATGTAGAATCACCTATAACAGATACTAATTTTTTATTAAATTCTTTTCCTCTAGCTTTTGACATACCAAAGGCTGCAGAAACAGATGCACCCATACAAATTGTTGAATCAACTGATTCAAGTGGCTTAACAGCACCTAATGTATAGCATCCAATATCTCCTGATACAGTTAATCCTAATTTTTTTAATGTATAGAATGTTCCTCTGTGAGGACAGCCTGCACACATAACAGGAGGTCTAGCTGGAATTTGTTCTTCAATTGTATTAAATGAATTAGAATCTTCATTTAATATAACCTTTTTTATCATTCTTGGAGTATATTCTCCCAATAATGTAAATTTATCCTTTCCTAAAACATTATTAATACCTAATGCTTTAACATACTCTTCAATAAATGGATCTAATTCTTCTACAACATAAATAACATCATGTGCTTTAGCAAATTTTTTAATCATTTCAATAGGTAAAGGATATACTTGACCTAATTTTAGATAATCTACTTTATTTCCTAATGCTTCTTTTGAATACATATAAGAAATACCAGCTGTGATTACACCAATTTTAGAATTATTATTTTCAATTTTATTTAATAAATCAGTCTCAGCTAATTCAATTAATTTTTTATTTCTTTCTTCAACAACAACATGCTTTTTTATAGCATTTGCTGGCATCATTACATTTTTAGCAATGTCCTTTTTATAATCTTTTAATTTATAATCAATTCTATTCTCAATTTCAACCAAGCCTTGAGAATGAGAAACTCTAGTTGATAATCTAATTAAAACAGGAACATCATATTTTTCACTTAATTCAAAAGCTAATTTTGTATAATCCTTACATTCTTTTGAATCAGCAGGCTCAAGCATTAAAACCTTTGATGCCTTAGCATAATGACGAGAATCTTGTTCATTTTGACTTGAATGCATTCCTGGGTCATCAGCAACGCAATATACTAAACCACCATTAACACCAATATAAGATACAGTAAATAATGGGTCAGCCATTACATTCATACCAACATGCTTCATACAGCTCATAGCACGTGCACCAGCCATTGAAGCACCAATTGATACTTCAGCAGCAACTTTTTCATTTGGTGCCCATTCAACATTAACTTCTTTATAATTTGCCATTACTTCAGTTATTTCAGTTGAAGGAGTACCTGGATATGATGAAACTACACTTACTCCTGCTTCATATGCCCCTCTTGCAACAGCAGCATTTCCAATTAATAATTCTTTCATATACTACCTCTATTTTTTTAAAACTCTTTAAAAAAGATTATAACATATTATTTAATTTTTTAAAGTAATTTTCTAATATTAAACAGTTAAAACTAAAAATTATAATATAATAATTTTTTATTTCAAAAAAATTTTAAATTTTATAAAAATAAAACCATCTTATGATGGCTTTATATTTATTAATTTCTTTTTTTATTTTTTTCTTAATAATTTATTAATATTTACCAATAAATTATCTAATTTAATATTTTTAGGACATATATCAATACAAGCTAAAGCTTTACCACAGCCTGAAAAGATTTTTTCTTTGTAATTTTTAATTAATTCTTTTTTAGTTTCAGTATCACATTCTGAAATTATTTTAGTTGTTAAAGATATATTTGAAGGTCCTAAAAATTTAGAATTTTGAATATAATTTGGACAAACTTCTAAACATAATCCACATAAAATACATTCACTTGATCGATATACTAAATCATTATTTTTATCATTTAAATTAGCTTCTTCATTTAACCATAAATTTAATGTTTTTAAATTATTATAAAGTATTGATCTATCTACTATTAAATCTACAATTGTATTAAATTTTCTTAATGGTTCAATATAGATATTATTCTTTTTATAATCTTTTAATTTTGCTTGGCATAAAAGACGAGGATAATTATTAATAACTGCTGAACAAGCTCCACATTTCTTTTGATTACATGAATATTCTAATTCTATTTTAGCATCATATAATTCATTAATATCTAAAATAACATTTAAAAGTGTTTTATTTAAATCATCAGTTTCATAATCAAATGATTCTTCATATTTATTTATATCATTTAATTTTTGTCTTAATATTGTAATTTTATATTTCATAAGCTACCTATTTGTTATAATAACATCCTTATCAAATGAAGCTATCGTTTGTTTTGGTTTATCATTTTTTATTTGACAATCAATACGATAATGAGCTCCACGACATTCACATCTATTTAAAGCACTTAAAATAAATGCTTTAGCTAAATTAAGATGTTCTATATCAATTCCTTTTAATTCATCTAATTTTTTCAATCCATCTTTTAATGTTTTTTCATCTCTTACGATTCCTAATGAATTAATTAAAATATCGACTAATTCTTTATTTTTATATTTATTTAATAATTTTTTACTGTAATTAATTACATCAAATTCATTATTTTCTATATCTTCTAAAGCTAAATTATTTCCAACAACATAACCACCAACTAAAGCTCCTAATATAGAATTACCACCTAATCTATTAGCCCCATGATAAATTGATGCACATTCTCCTATAGCATACAAATTATCTATATTTGTTTTATGATTAATATCTACATCAATTCCTCCCATAAAATAATGAATACCTGGTGTAATAGGAATATATTCTTTTATTGGATCTAAATTAGTATATTTTATTATTTCATCTCTTAAATCTGATAATTTATTTTTCCATGTTTTTATATTAATTAATGTCATATCTAAATATATTTCATTTTTATAATTTGAATCATTAATCATAAAATATTCTTCTCTTGATACAACATCCCTTGGCATTAAATTTTTTAATTCAGGATATTTGTCTTCCATAAAATAATATTTATTATTAAATTTATCAAAAACAAATAATCTTCCACCTTCACCTCTTGCAGCTTCAGAAACTAATAATCTTTTAACACCAATATCTATAGTTGTAGGATGATATTGAATCATTTCTAAATTCTTCATCTTTAAACCTTTAGAAAATAATATTGCTTGTAAATTAGCATTATTTAAAGCACTACCTGTATAATTTTTATCAAACATTCCATTTAATCCACCTATCGCAAGTACACAGGTACCGCTAAATTTCATAAATTCATTAGAATATTCATTTTTGATAATTATATATTTTAGCTTATCATTTTCTATTTCCATATCAACACATTGGTGATGTGAATAACGATTAATTATGCCTTTCATTTCATATTTTCTAGCTTCATCAATTAAAGATGTCATAATCATTTTACCAGTTGATGTTTTAGAAAAAGCTGTTCTTTTTTTCTTTTGTCCACCAAAATTTCTTAAAACTAATTGATTATTTTCTCTATTAAAAGGAACACCTAAATTAATTAAATCATTTACAACATTAAAAGAATTATTTATTAATTGCCAAATATTTTCTTCATCTTCTAAATAATCTCCACCCTTTAATGTATCATTAAAATGATTTAATTTATTATCATCTTCGCCCATTGTATTTAAAGCTACATTAATTCCACCTTCAGCTAAAACAGATTGAGCTCTTTCACTTGGCATTTGTGAAAAAAGATTAGATTTTATACCTCTTCTAGCTAAATTAATTGCTAAATATAATCCTGAAAAGCCACTACCTATAATATTTACAATTTTCATAACTGCACCTCAACAAAAATAATATTAGCAATTAATAAATAAATAAATAATAAAATTAAAAATATTTCAATGCCAATTTTTAAATATTTATTATCAATACCCCAAGTTATCATAAATGGCTTTATGCTAACAAGTAAATGAATTAGCATACTTAAATATAAAAATATATTAATAATTAAAAGAGGTATATTTAAAGTTTTAGCTAATTGGTAATTTTTATTAATTTGGATAAATAAAACCATATGAAATATTATAAAAATAATCATTAATATTCCACTTATTATTTTTATATAATAATATTTATTCGCTTTTATATAATATGTTTTTGTTCTATTTACATTTTTAAATCCTTTTATTGCAAATATTATACCAACTATTGCATGTAATATAACAAATATACTAAATATTATTGCAAAAATTGAAGTAGACATATGAATAAAATTATTATATAAGCCTAGATATTCTAATGAAGCAAAAAAGCTATGTAATAAAAATAATATTATCATTAGAGGAGTTATATATTTATTAAAATTTCTCATTTAATTTACCTCCCAATTAATTATCGAATATATTATTAGTATAATTATACATTTTTATTGTCTAACAAACAAATTTTACTTAAAATTTATATAAAAAAACACGCTATCATCTAACGTGTTTTACAATGTTATTTTTTTTCTTCATTATATTTTTTCTTTAAAATAAATATAAAAACAATTGTTGTTATAACTAATGCTATACCTGTTATAGAAGGACTAATTCCGTAAAATTTTACTTTTTCACAATCTAAGCCTTGTTTTAAATCAAATACTGATGGTATTTTAGCTAAAATTGAAAGACAAAGTGGAACAAATAATAAATATGTTTTTTTAATTTTAATGAATAATATTAATAATAGAATAATAGAAGCTAATATTATATAAAATGGAATATCTGGTATATTAACACTTCTTTCAATTGGTAATGAAGGATATTTTTCCAAATAATAAAAATATAATATTCTATTATCATTATAATAATCACTATAAGTTAACCAAAATAAGAATGATATTAATAAAACACTCACACAAATAATAGCAATAATACTTTGTTTTTTTATTTGAGGTTTATCAGCACCTATTAATGGTAATCTTATAATTAAATAAAAAGATATAAATAATAAAATTAATAATATGAAATCAAAATTAATATAATTATTATTCAAAAACAAATAACAAATTATTACAATAGAAACTAAACTAATACATATAATATCTATTATATTTAAAATTTTAAAAAATAATTTGTTCATTATTTTTTCTTTTATATCAGCTGTTATTATATCTTCGTTTTCTTTCATTTTATCAATAGTTATTCTTCTTCCATTTAATATTATTATAATTGAAACGATAATTCCAAATGATATAATTATTATTCCAATTATAAAATGAAAAAAGGATACAATAATTCCAATTAATAAAAATAATAATGAAATTGAAATAGATAATGCAAATAAAGTATTAAATATTTTTAATGTGGAATCTATTATTGCTTTATCCCTTTTCTTATTTTTTAAATTAATTGTTTCTTCTTTTAATCCCTCATCAAAAGAAGCTTTTTCTCCCTTTAATATTTCATCTACAGTTACTTTATATAAATCAGCTACTGTTGAAATTATATTAATATCAGGCAAGCCATCTCCACATTCCCATCTAGAAACTGTTTTTGGTGAAACTAATAAATGATTTGCGACATCTTCTTGAGTTAAACCATTTGCTTTTCTTAAAGATTTTAAAAAATCTCCTGTTTTTTTATAATCCATAATCTTACCTCCATTAAAACAACCAAATAATATAATAAGAATGGATAAATATTAACCCAATTTTATAAGATTTTTATCCATTCTTATTAGGAGTTTTAATTATTACATAATAAATGACCATCTTTCGATGGCCATTATAATTATTGATTATTATTTTCTTCTTTTAAACGAGGCTTAATAATAATAGCTCTATTTTCGCCTTCACCTTCTGATTCAGTATAAACATCACGCCAATCAGATAATTTTTCATGAATAACACGACGTTCAAATGCTGACATAGGTTGAAGCTTTACAGCAACTTTTGTTTTAGCAACTTCTTTTGCAGTTTTTGTTGCTAAAATTTCTAATTGATGAGCTCTATTACTCTTATATCCTCCAATATCAAGGGTAGTAACTACTTTTTCTTTAGTATATGAAGAAATTAAATTTCTAACTAAAGTTTGTAATGCTTCTAATGTTTTTCCCTTAACACCGATTAATAATGAATTTTCATATGTATCAACTAAATAATGAATTTGTTCTTCATTATTAATAGATCTTGCTTCTATTTGATAGCCAATGTTCATAGCTTTTAAAATATCTTCAAGATATTTCTTTCCTTCAAGAGTTAAATTTACATCTACTAATGCTTCACAATTTAATCCCTCAGGTAATTCGCCTAAAACATTAACAAAAATTTTATCAGCTGAAATATGTAACTTTTCAACAGCAATATCCATTGCTTCTTCTTGAGTCTTTGCTACGAATTCTACTTTCTTTTGCATATTTTATACCTTCTTTATTTTATATTAGATACCTGAGGTTTAATCTCTTGATCTCTCATTTTATAATATTTCTTTTCATTTAATATTCTGCCAACTTGTGATTGGAAAATTTGATATACAGCACCAATTAACCAATAAATAGCAAGTGATGTTGAACTTAATGACATAATAACAAACATAATAGTCATTACATACATCATCATCTTCATTTGCTTAGCTTGATCTGTACCATTCTTTTTAGGGTTCTTCTTTAAATATCTTGGAGGTCTACTTGATAATTTTTGTTGAAGAATTTGTAATCCACCAAATAATAAAGCTACAACTACAGCAAATATTTTATCTTGAATTGCTGTTGCTGACCAGAATGATGTGTCTAATTCAAAAAATCCAAATAATTTTGTATTTGATAGAGCAAATGCACTTTGATAAGTAGCTGTTAGACCATTACCAATAGTTGTAGTTGCTGTTTTATTGATTCTTTGTACTACCTCATACATTGACATAAAGATAGGGAATTGTAAGAACATTGTTCCGAAACAACCAAGTGGATTAATATGATACTTTTTATAAAGCTTCATAGTTTCCATTTGCATTTGTTGTTGACTTTGAGGATCTTTTCTTTGACCATACTTTCTTTGAATCTTTTCCATTTCTGGTTGAATCAATTGCATTTTTAAACTCATGCCATTTTGTTTAGCATAAATTGGCCATGCAAGAGTTCTTACAATTAATGTTGTAAAGAAAATACCCCAGAAATATGAATTACCGATTCCTTTACCAATTGATGAACAAATCCATGCAATAGGATATGAAAGTAAATTAACAGGCCATGCAAATAATGCATTGAAAAAACCTGAACCATTGTTCCATAAATCTACCCACTCTTGACTATAAGTAGTATAGATTTTTTGATTCCAAGTTCCACTATCGAAACGACAGCTAGTTAATGAAACTAATAGAAGGGCTAATAAACCTACAAAAATAAGTTTGAATCTATTTCTATAGAAAAAATTAGTCATTTTTTTCTCCTTTTATTATATGTAATTTGATTAATAAATATTTTATATTTTTTACTAAATCTTCAAATGATAAATCTTTTGATTTTGGTCTAGCAATAATAAAAATATCTACATTGTTATCAAGTGGGATATTTAAAAAATCTAATGCTGCACGAATTTTTCTTTTTAAATAATTTCTTTCGACAGCATTACCAATCTTTTTTCCAACACTAATCGCATATCTAAAATGGCTGGTTTTAGGATTATTCATTTTATAAATTGAAAAATAAGGATTATAATAACTAACTTTATTAGATAATATAGCCTCAATTTCTTGATTTTTCTTTACGCGATATTGTTTTTTCATAAAATACTCCAATTGAAACAAAAAAAGTACGACCACAAAAAATAAATTAATTGATCTGGTCGTACTAGTTATGTCAATAAAATATTAACTTAGACTGTTAATTGCTTTCTGCCTTTTCTTCTTCTAGCAGCTAAAACTTTTCTACCATTCTTAGTTGCCATTCTTGCACGGAAGCCATGAGTTACTTTTCTTTTACGCTTATTAGGTTGATAAGTTCT
>Ga0247610_10003709_pt1 | contig 16621 bp, 24 predicted proteins | sample 174DNAGHGhighgp2_FD_193483 | JGI IMG/M metagenome (GOLD analysis project Ga0247610, IMG submission 193483) | Sheep rumen microbial communities from Palmerston North, Manawatu-Wanganui, New Zealand - 1742 DNA GHGhigh gp2 | ecosystem: Host-associated > Mammals > Digestive system > Stomach > Rumen... | reverse complement strand
AAGGTCGGGGTGGGTATGCTCTATCTCCGCATAGCAAGCCTTCAGCGCCTTTATGTCCTTGCGGTAGGAGTAAAGACTGCCGCCGATGTGAATGTCGGTAAGGTGCAGTATCTTGAAATCATCTGTTGTTTTGGTTATAGTGTAAACGCCTGTTTCGTCATTGTATTCTATCTTGTGAGTGTTATGCTCGACAACGGGAACGGAATTGATGTAGCTTTGGGTGTACCAGGTGTCCTGCTGTAAAATCATAAATCCCGATGTCGCAAATATAACAGCCGTATAGACCGCTATTCTCGGCTTGTTGATGACGATATTTCTGAATGTGACCTTGCGTCTTAATGTGAAATCATAGACTATAACGAGCAGCCCGAAAATTATCCCTGCGATCATAAAGACATTTCCGGGGTATGCTATATCCTTGCTCTTTATGACCGTGAATGTCATCACGCCAATCCAGTAGACCGCTGAAAAAATCGTAATGCCTATGATGTGCTTTTTGTACTTGTAATTATCGGGAATATTTATCCTCCGCTGTATCATTCTAAGGGAGAGGATATTCTTTATCAGCAGAAAGACAGGAATTTCGATAACGATGCTATTATTGAAGAAGTTTTCCGCAAACTCTGCCGATTTGGAGTTGCCGAAGAAGTAAAAGCTAAGTTCCGATGCCACAAACACAAACACCACTGCAAACAGCAGTGCAATTCCGTTGAGAAGACGCTTTGCGTACTTGTCACTTCGGGTACGGAGATATTTGTAGGAATCGGTATCGTATTTGCTCCCCACGGCGGCTTTCTCGGTTTTCAGATATTTGCGGAACGGAAATGATGCGATAAATAGATCTACTGATATAACAAACACATTTCCAATGACGGCAATGGGTTTAGCTGTGATGTTGTAGATAAGCCAAAACAACTGCAGCAGTGCAAACACCGCAAATGCCGATGTAAAATATATCCTCAGGCGCTGTTTCCATATCTCTTTTTTCAGCGGACGCATATCAACAGCCTGTGTTTCGCCACGCCATTTTTCGGCACTTTCAGCAGGATAGCCTGCAAGCTCTGCCATTTGCGAGAGTTTGCCGTACCTGCCCAGCAATTCCTCCAAAGCCTCGTCCTCGTGGCGGTCAGCCTTTATCCTGTCAAACTCCGCATTCAGAGCAGTTTCAATTTTCTCCTGTGCCTGCGTGACCTCCTCGGAATAAGGAATGTCATCAAACATCATATCAACGACCGCTTTGATCTTACGGTTTGGTACAGTCTGTTCAGTTTCCCTTTTTATCAGCTTCATTCGCACTCTTCCTTTCTTTGAATTTTTAAAACAGCTTCATGCCCTTTGCTTTTGCAATACCCACACATTTTCGTATCACTTCAAGTATCAGCAGCATTACCGCCGTGATAAATGCCCCCAAACAATATCCCAAAGAAAACAGCCATCACACGGTCAGGGGATAAAACTGCTTGTAGATCTCGATACCGCTGAGCAGCCCCGTGATAAATGCAATATATATCTTAAAGCCGCGCCTGACCTGAAAAAAGACGCTGACAGCTTTTTTAGACCTGTCTATTGCTTTTTTCTTGTCCATAGGCATTGTCCTTTGTTTTTAATCATTATAGCAGATTATCTTAAATTCCCTATTATAAGTTGTCACTACACTTCATATTCGGATGTTTAGGCAGCTCATACTGGGGACTAAGCACCTTGCCATTATGCTTCAAGTACAATGGACATATGATCTTAAACTTCTTGTAAAACTCATTCGCCATTGCCTGAGGCTCACATGTGTTTACCTGTGTTCTATAGACCAGACATTTTGGGTTACCAAGGGACATGAACAAACTGTCCCTATCATCATGATATTGCTTTATTGTGTTCATGATACGTATATTCATAGTTGCGGCAATCATTGACAAAATAAGGTGTCCGTATAAAGACTGCTCACTGTGTATCCGCAATGGCGTAAGCTTTGATGAGCCCTTGCTTATGTCGAAGTATTGCTCTATGGTTTGTCGTATGTAGTATACCGGCAGGATTTCGTCAGATTGATAAGGCAGAGATGAGACGATGACAAATAGCCCGGCAGAATCCAGTATCTTTTGAAACTGCTCATCTGTAAGCTTTTTGTCAGCCAAGTGTTTTACTGCTTTATGGGCTTCATCAGAAGCTCTGTCAACATCGTATCCAAGATAGGCGAATCCTTCGTGATCCTGTTTGCCGAGTTTGCAGTCAATCCTGACTATGTAGACACCATAAATGTATTTATAAAAGATTCTTAGAGTTATAAATAACGAAAATAGCAGCATAAAACGGCCTGGAATATGTTATCATAAATGGGAGCATGCTCTAGACCATATTTGTACTCAAGAGGCGACAAAAGTTTGAGCATTAGGCATTTTATTATATGAAATTTTAGAAGATATAGAAAAGGGGATTGGTTTTTAATCCCCTTTTCTATATCTAATAATGCATACATATGTTCTGCCCAGAAATACAACTTTTCCTTTCCTATAATTCAAAAATGTGGTTATTTGAGAAAGGTAACCAAGATTTTAGTCCAGGATCCTAAGAACAAAATGTGCTAGAAATGCAGTAAAATAGGGACCTGACACAAATCAGATCCCTAAAAAAATAAGAGCGCGAGACGGGACTCGAATTTCGGTTTTGAACGAGCAATGCGCTAGAAATAAAGAAAAATAAAGGAGGAATGGACCTGTGCCTCACGTCCAAAATCCTTTTTGGACGCACATTAGACGCAATGTATTAAGAGATAGCATCTCCTACGATTCTTTCCATATATCATAAATAAGGATCACGCATTCACAGTCTCTTTCATTTTATATTTCTTATCAAGATACTTTTTAGCATCTTCCATGGTTACTTCGCCGCGTTTTTCCTTTTCGATGTATTCTTTAAAATCATTTGTGGGTTCTAAACCATCTACTCTTATCATTCCTATAGCATAATCCCATGCTTCTGAATTAGTCATAGTTTTCCCAATTTGGTAATGGGTTATAGAATTGGGGCCTGTAAACTGTGCGGTAGTAATTAAAAATTCTCTTTACGCATTCGATATTTGCTCCGAACTCAATAAGACTAAATAGAAGAAAACACTTGAAAACTCAAAAATAGACCTGTAGTATGGTGTATATAAACGACTTTATAATATAAATGTATCTCATTAATGAACAGAGCAAGTAGAAGGAGGTTTATTATGGCAGCTATAATTAAAGCGTTTAAAAATGCGGAAGATGTAGAAAAAATAATTAGATATTATTCAAAGAAAGATGCAAATCCAGAGAATACTAAGAGATTTGTTGAAGAATTAAAACTAGGTCAAGAAAGTGATCCCTATAAAGGTGTTTTTAAAGCATTTAAGGAAGAAAGTAAAAAAGATGACGAAGAGTCATTTTATAAATTAGAGAATGAAAAGCGTAAAGACGACACGGCACTCTATTATTTAATTAAAGGGTATATTGGAGCGAGAAAAGGAGAAAAAGATACAGATCTTACTAAAGAAACTACTGAAAGACTTGAATTCCTGCAAGGCATTAAGGAAGATGAATTGGATGAATTGTTGTGTAAAGATAAAGATATACCGAGTCAAAAGTGGCATTTTCTTGTAAGCTGGTATGCATATAAAAAACTGACAAATAAGAATAAGACTTTATGTGATGGAACAAAAACAACAGTATCGCCTAGTTTTAATTATTTTTACTGTAAAGAATTGATTATATGGTTAGCAGAGGTAATTATTAAGGATAAACCAGAGTTTCAAACAACATTTAATCGAATATATAATGAAGCAAAGAATGATGCTGAAGCAGGAATCAAATGGAGTTGTAAACAAGCAGTAGCAATAGAATTCCTGGATGAGATTTTCAATACTGTTTTATCTATTACTGATAACAATGTGAATTAGCTGGGGTTTATGAAAAGGTAAATCTATAATGAACAATGAGCACTAATTAGTTAATGATAAAGACACAATACAATTGGGAGGTATACTCAGTTGTCAAAACAATCTGTTGCGATGGTTTATCGGCTATTTGAATTTATTAAACAGAATACTGATAAAGATCATCCGGCGACTCAGGCTAATTTACGAGAAACTGCGGGAGAAGAACTGGCTTCTTTATACATGGGTGATAAAGGAACGTTTTCAAGAAGATTACGTGAATTGGGAGATGCATATAACAGGGATGAAAAAGGACAGGTTCTTCCTAAGAAGGATTGGAAGATCGTTTATCCGGGTTATGAAAAAACAGAGGAATCCGGAACAAAAAACGGAAAGATATACTATGCCCATGAAGTAAGCGATTATGAGATGGATTTAATACTAAGCTTTGTCAGAAAAACTCCGGGTTTGACTTCTGATGAAAAGGCGTCTCTTGAAGAGCGCTTAGTAAACACTCTTTGCAGTAAATATTATAAATATTGCGAAGACAGGGGCGGCGCTCTTATAAGAAGACTTGACAATGAATGTGAAATCAAACCTTCTGATACAGAAAATGGAGAACTCTTGAATACACTTAGGATCATAAGAGAACATATCTTAAGTAAGCATATGCTGGAACTTACTGTTAGGGGAGAGGATAACTCAGGAGATGATGTCCAGCGTATACGAATCAGTCCTTATAGACTTATATACAGTGATAAGCAGTTTTGGATGATAGGAAATATTCATGAAAGACCAAGGGAAAATTCCCATGGCAATGACTATACAGATGTTCTCACATCGGTAAGAGTTGACAAAATAAAGTCTATCGGTACTGCACATACACCGTACGAGACTGATATATACAGTTTTATGAATCCTGTTATCGGACCAAATCGTCATTATAAAAGAATATCTCGTGCTAGACGCAAAACAAAAGCGAGAAATAATTATATAATAAGGCGTAACTTAAAAAAATTGGACGAAACGAATGATATTCAATTAGAGCATATGAAAGATATTTGATTGAGAAAAACATATTCTTTAATGTCATGAGGACGCATATATGCACCCTCATTATTTTTTTGTATTTTATTATGAATAGTGGTGAAGAGATATCTCAAAATCTCAACGCATGAGAAAGGACGTCGCAAAACTTAAGCGGGGTTCTTTTTTTGATGGGAGGTGGTTGTTTGATGAGATTCGTGGTTTTTCTTGATGTGGATGGTGTATTGAACACAAAGACTACATGCGCTCGTGCACCATCGGAGGTATATAGGGGCGTTGATGATGAGCGGATAAAGATCCTCTCAAAGACCATGAAAGAATGTGGTACAGAGGGGGTAGTACTTACATCAACATGGAAGGATCTAAAATCTGATGATGAGGATTATCTATATCTTACAAACGCTCTGTCAAAACATGGAATTAAGATTCTGGGAAAAACTCAAGAATCAAGTATTGGCAGTAGAGGCGAGGGGATCATGAAATATCTCGTAAACCATAACGATATAGAGGAATTTGTTATTTTGGATGATCAGCACTTTGACTTTGATGATGATCCCAAACTCTGGGAGAATTATCTGGATACTCAAGGGAAAGGAATTGAACATTCTGTTGCGGCATCCAAAACACCAACTATAACGGCGATGGATTTTTGTGAAGTGATCAAAAAGCACTCACGGTGATTTTTGATAATAGAAACAAAAAAAGAGTTTATCAAAAGGAGGAAAAAACATGGAAAACAAGGCGCTTGATTATGCTTTTGATGGTAGTGTTACTCTGCAGGATGAATTGAAACAGACCGGATTTGACGGATTAAAAGATCTTCTCTTGAAGAAAATACCGGGACAGTTGATTGTGTACCGTGATGAATTGTATAGGGTGCTGGATGTCGTCGGATATCGTGAGGTAGTAGGGACATCCTTGTTTGATGATGTTGTAATAGATCGTTATGAATCAGGTATTAAGATAGTGATGGCAGCTGACGGTGAAAACAATATAACAGATATAAAGATAGAGTATATCAAGATAAGTAATCACTATATAAATGAAACTTATGATCAGATATTTAAGAAATTCAATATCAGAATTCCAAATGTTACTTTGCAGGATAAATTGAATCAGACTGGTTTTGACGGATTAAAAGACCTTCTCCTGAAGGAAATGCCTGGGCAGTTGATAGTGTACCGTAATGCTTTGTATAGGGTACTGGATGTCGTTGGATATCGTGAAGTAATAGGAAGTAACTGGATTGATGGTATAGAACTTGATGAGTACGAATTAGGCATTAAGATTGTGATGGCAGCTATTGGCGAAAATAGGCTAACTGATATCAAAATAGAATATATCAAGATTAGAAATCACTATATAAATGAAACGTACGATCAGATCTTCAAGAAATTCGATATCAGAATCCCAAGTGGGATAAATAACTTGATAAGTTGCTGATGCTGATATAATCTTTAATGCAAAGGACTAAAGAAGTAAAAGCTACTGACAGGATCAATGATCATAACGATGCAAAATGAAAGGATATGAGTATGATCAAAAAAGAAGTTAATGAATATCTGAAAAAATATGCAAAAGAAAGTGATTATAAAGCGGATATATTTACGAAAGAAGGGTATGGACAAACTATTGGAGCATATCATGAAGTGGCAAAAAAATGCGGTATCATAAACCCTACACAAAAGTGGCATTTTACGGAATCATATTTTAAATATATGTCGAAAACTGATGATAAGCCAACATACAATAGGCTACATTGCCCTGAACTAATGATTTGGATAGCTGAAGTATCAGGCTTGAATGACAGGATGATTGATGAAACGATCAATTATATAAAAAAATATGAAGATGAAAAGAATATGAGGGGCAAGGGTAAAAACGGTGGTTTCTTTGCTCCAATAGAACCTGTCATAAAGGATATGTTAAGGATGAGCGATATTAATTCAATAATATCTGATTCTGTATGCTGGGAAGATGTTGTTTGCAAGGTCAGCAAACTGAAATTCCGAAATGTTCCGTCTACATTTGAATCATATTACATAATAAATCATTGGGAAAAGGGTGATATCACTAAAGAGTATTATGATACCGCAAAGCTGTATTATGATAAGATGGCAGAACTATTAAATGAGTTTGATGTCATAGAACCTGATGAGTATGATCAATATGGGGTAATTCCTGATACAGATCTTTCTGAGCTTATGGATATACATATAAAGAATAATCGAGTGTCGAAAAGGACACCTGATAAATTGTTAAAACTGCTAGATGAAGAAATATTCCCGTTGGGTATGGACTATGGTTTTTTGGGGGATTTAATAATAGAAGTATTCTTTGAGAGAGTGCAATGGTATTTTTAATGATATGGCAGATTATGAGATAAAACTAGCTTTAAAGAAAGATTTATCTATAGAAGATAAATCTTTTATTGAAAAAATTATAGATAATCTATGTAAAGAACTTGATATGGAAATTCAAGATGATAGTATTACTTACAGTAAAAAACCACCATATAAAAAATTAGAAGATATACCAGCCGGATTTAAGTTTTATAATAAATTGAGAAAATATAAAGAATACTTTTCGATTTTCGAATATTATAGTTATTTAGAAGGAGACTATAATGGAAGGATTGATAGGAGCAATGTTAAGTTTTGATCTTGAGAGGGATTGAGAGCCTAAAAAGCATAGAGAGAGTGTAGAATTTTGAAGATATAATTTCATAATAAGTACAGAAAAGAATTGTCGCAGGCGACAGTTCTTTTTTTGTTGTCGAAAAAGCAGGATATTTGAGAACATGGAGGATTCGTTTATGGACAGAATGTTGGAAGGCTATGTTTATGATCTTGGCAAATTATTGAGAATCGATGGGTGTGATGCTTTCATACTTGAAAGTGGAGAGTCAGAGACCTGGGATAATGAAAAACAAAGATATGATGTTATACATTCCTATGATCTGGGGATGCGCAGAATCCTTAAAATTTGTCGAAAGGAAGCATATCTGATCCTCATATCTACAGATTGTGTAAATCAGAAAATGGAGATTTTCAGACTAGCCCCGTCAGGATGCAAGATATCGGATTTCATAAAAGAAAAAGGTTATAAGTGTGAGATTATCGCTGAATATGGCGGACGGATAGGAGAGGAGGGAAAAAGGTACGGTCAGTATTGGAAAAACTGGAAAATGGCACTTCATGAAAGTCACGGATGCTTCTCAGAAAACGGATACGCCCTGCAGTATAAAGGATGGTTGGATTATACTTTTTACCAGTTTGAGATGAACATCCTTAACAGAGGATGGATAATGGTCGAGGATCATGATATTGCCGGATTTTCTCTGTGGAATGTGACAAAAGACATTATGGGTTCGGCTAAGGAACTTATCCGTAAAGCTCTTAATGAACATATCAATGTTTCCGGCAAGGAACTGGCAGATGCACTTAAGAAGACAGGCCTTGAAGAATGCGTCGAATATCTGCGCATGTATGAGCGGGATGAAAGATGATATTTAAAATTCTGAAAATAGTAAATTCCATATGTGTTATGGATAAGGGGAATGATCACTGCTTCGATAATATGTTTCCAGATGGAGGTTATGAGTATGACGATGGAATTACTATATCGGATTATTGAAGAAAATAATATCCCAAGTGATGTACGCTTTATGAGTGACAGTGCATGGGAGGGCGGTCCGACAGAGATGGATGGCGTGTTTTATAATCGGGAGAGCAACACGATAGTATTTACGCCGGGAGGATGTCCGTATCGAGATTATGATCGGTTGGATGAATGGGAAATCCTTTATATACCGAATATGATAAAGCTTGAGGGGCTTGAAGTATATCCGGCCTCTGATAGAATGGCAAAGGGGTTAACCAAAGCGTTTAAAAAGGCAATACAGGCTGCAGGGGATTTTGAAAACTACTACGGAATCCCTGAAAGTAAAGATGCATATAATGCGATAGATCTTAAAAGACCATTGTATTATTGTATCAAGATTAAAGGTGATTTTATTGGATACATAGGACTTAACGGTGATGAAAATGTCTTGGAACTGGAAATGTATATCTTTGAGCAATATCGAAATAAAGGCTATGGATCTCGTGTCTTGAAAAAGTTTATAGATATGGTATTTAAGGATGGATTGATACAGGAAAAGAACGGAAAAGCAAAAAAAGTATTTCCAGAGAAGCTGATTTCAACAGTCAGAGTAGATAATGAATATTCACAACGGATGATGAAGAAATGCGGATTTATTGAAAACAAGGATGCTTTGGCAGAATATCTAGGATTCATCGATGAAAACGACGAGATTTTCACTATAGAGATCAAGAAGTATTACTTATCCAAGGAAGATCATCTAAGAAATCATCAAATACTTTAGGACATTACATAATTCACGAAATCTGTCAAAAAAGGAAGGATAGGGAATTTACTATGAATAATAACCAGAAAGAAATTGTTTTTACTCTTAAAATGAATTATCTAGATATAGAAAACCCTGTGTTAGAGGATGGAGAAGTTTACATAATTGCCTGTGATAGCCATGCGATTATTGCAGCTTATCATCGCGACATTAAAGGCTTCATTAGTTCTTCAGGCACGTATATTAATTTAGATATTGTTAAGTATTATCAAGCAATAAGTATGATCCAAGTAGAGATGTGAACTTTTTTAAGAGAGTGATCCCGTTAAATGATCAGATAGAATCCATATTGGAGACAAGAAGGATAACAAACGAGATACTCGCACAACACACAGGAAAGAGTATGGAGGAGATAGATGAAGCGACCGCATATGATAACTACATGAATGCCGAGCAGGCTATAGCATTTGGGTTATGCGACAAGATAGTAGATACACTTAGCTTTGATTGATTCGTTTATAGTTGAGGAGGGAAGTTACTATATGCAATTTAGTGATTATAAAATGATTTCGATTACAATGAAAGAGGCAGAGAAAAATGAAGATTCTTATTGATGATAAAGAAGTGGAAAACAGAGCATATTATCTTCCGTGGTATTCTGATGCAACATGTTTTAATTTCAGGTGCCCGGATAGACAAATCTATCCGAATGATATAGATAAAATCAAGCGACCGTCATATGTTGAAACACTTGTGATAGCATGTGTTTTAAATGATTATTCTTTCATTAGAGGAATGAAAAACCTTACGCAGCTTTACATATATGATGGAACAACTCTTGAGGATATTTCTTTTGTAGAAAATCTTACGAAACTACGTCAGTTATGTATTATAAAATCTCATGTATCATCGCTTAACAGTATTAGAACGCTGATCGAGAAAAAGGATATGATATATGAAAAATATATAGAGGGTGCATCTCCTAAAGAGGAACTGTGTATAAGGTTAAAGTATGCGTTTGAAGGGATATGCATACAGACCGATGCATATGATTCTGACGGGAAAGAGTTGCTTAATGGCACTATATCCAGGGACGATATTAGGGTAAACAATCATTTGATATCGTATGGTGAACATATAAGAAGGTGACGCTAGAAATATTTAGAAGGGAATTAGTGCATATGAAGGATATTTAATAGAAGTAACTGGTTTAATATAGCGATAGAAAGGCGTTAATGCTTGTGTCGAATGATGATTTAGGATGGTGATTTGGAGGAGTAAATGAAACCATATGAGGAAAAGGACAAATATGTAAATTTTGCAGCAGATGAAAAGGCTAGGTATAGAAAAAAGAAACGAAGCGATTCATCAAAAGCGAAAGCAAGATCTAATCACAAACATATTAAAAAGGCGTGTTTGCTCATTTGTAATACTAAGCATGCTTATTATGCAAATTACTGTATCATATGCGGTAAAATTATCAATTGGGAAATACCTATGGTTAAGGAGTCTGATTATTACAGAGAACTTGGCAAGGAAGAAATATTTGAGAAATATATGGGGTTAGAGCATAAAGAGATTACGGATATATTTGACAAATATATTCCGATATAAAGGCATTTTCAAAAGGATAATTGAACTTTATAAAGAATAATATAGGTATGGCCATAAAGGAGGAATTTGTGTGAGTATATTTGTATGCGGAGATATTCATTCTACACTTGATATTCATAAACTTGATACGCCAGAACAAAACATGAAGGACAGAAAAGACGTAATGGAGAGCCATATATAGGACACCCCCAAAGGGTAGCAGAATACCTTAAGAATATGAAAGGGCAAAGATAATGAATTATTACATCAGTGATCTGCATCTATTTCACAAGAATGTGACTAGAGTCGGAAAGGATTTTGATGACAGACCGTTCGATAATCTTGATGAAATGCATGCGTTGATCAAAGAAAAATGGAACGCCAAGGTCACAAATGGGGATAACGTCTATATTCTCGGCGATATGGCCATGAGAGGAGTGCAGGAGGATCTGATTGCTTTTGTATCGACGCTTAAAGGCCACAAAGTGATGATCAGGGGCAACCATGACGATCTTAGGGATCAGCGTTACAAACAGCTGTATGATGAAATCTGTGATTACAAAGAAATAAGAGATACGCTCAAAGGTGAAAATGTGAAGCTTGTTCTCTGCCATTATCCGATACTGATGTGGAAGGATCAGCATCATGGCTCGATCCTGCTATACGGACATGTACATAATAGTATTGAAGAATACTATTTCAGGAAATGCTTACGAGAAATGAATACAGAGGATTTCTTTGACAGAAGAGCGGGCGATAAGATGCTTCGCGCGTATAACGTAGGTTGTATGATGCCTTACATGGATTATGAGCCGCGAACACTCCAGGAAATAGTTGAAGGATATGAAAGAGTTTGTTCTAAGGCCCCCAATGCTAATGAACCCCAATATGGTAAGGGACCATTCTTTCTTCTTGTTACGGCGGACGAATGGAATCATGACGACGACAGATGGCTCGGTATATATGTAAATAAAAAGGATGCCAGAGAAGCTTATGACAGGGCCTTAGCGTGGTGGGATGAAGAGCAGAAAAATGAAAGGTGGCTTTCATCACAGAGGGTTGCTATGTTTGAGTATGTTGATTTTGATGACAGATTCAGAGAGGTAGATCGAAAGGAATTAGATTAATGGCGACTTATGTTATCGGTGATATTCATAATTCAATAAAAAAACTTGATAAATTGCTCACATTGATATCGCCTACAATGCAAGATCAGATTTTCTTCCTTGGAGATCTTTTTGACAGGGGAGGCGCCGATCCCGATCCGGTTGGTGTTTATCATAGAATTTCTGGGTTAAACACAAATGAAAAATGGATCAGGGGCAATCATGATCAGTTATTCGCCGAGTACACCAACTTCTACTATGAACCCGCTGAAAAGAAGCGAAACGGCGTACGAGTATACAGGTATAATTCTTTTGATCTGATGAGGAAAAGGCTTATTTCCGATTTTTGAGTATCCTACAGCTATAGAATCTTTTGCTTCAATGGCACGAAGAGAATCATCACCATATTTGGCAGATATTAGTTTGGATATCTCTTTTTTCATACTCTAGGTGATTTTTTAATAGAAATACTTAACAAACGATAGTTTACCAAAGGAGAGAAGGAATGTTTGAATTGATACCATCAAAGTATATGAGAAAAATATTAAAGCTTAACAGTTTTGAACTGACAGATTTTAATAAGGCAACGATCATCTGGAACAGGTATGATAAAAGCAGATCTGAGAGAATGGAAGCATTGCTCGAACTATCAGAAATCACTCATGATAAGCTTTTGAAACAACAGATACGAGAGAGAATTGACTTTGAAAATGATATGCTGGAAAGATTTAAGGACAACACTGACAGAAAATGTATATATGTTGTTGAAGATGAGACAGAATACAGTTGCGGATTCTTTTCAGATTATAATATGGCGTATGAATATGGTTTACGCTATCTGAAGAAGTATGAAGCAAAAGGATTTTCGATCAGTAAACAGCGTGTTATAGAAGAAGAAAAGGATCTAACGGTAAGAAATCCTGCAAGGATAAACTGGAATCTTATGCCTATGGATGAGAGTGAAAAAACTCAAGAATATGACGGGGATCCACTTTCGCAGGTGCACTACTCTCAAGATGGGGATATTGACGGAGTATGGTCCAACGAAATGTCAGAAGAAGCTGAAAACCAAGTGGATTCTTATCGAAGCGACCGATTTGAATCTCAGTTTATTGCGATCCCATTTGAAGGACACATCGGAATGCCGGTTAAGAATATACTTGACGGAACATACGGTGTTATCATGAATGATACAGCTCGCTGGAATGCATTTTTAGAAAAAGTAGAAGAGGAAAAAATGTATGCGGATTATTCAGACGTTCAGGTCATGACAGTCTTTCTGACGGAGCAGGGTATATGGAGTCATGAGCACATAAATCCAATATATTTGGAAGTCGAAGTCCCAAGGCTTGATATGAATGACAAAAAAATAAAAGCATTTGCATATGCCTTCGAAAGTTTTTGTGATTATTGCTATAGAAAACGTGACAATACTAAAAGCCTAGATGGTTATGAAAAGGAAGCAATCAAGTACGCTAGGCAGTATCGTGATATATGCCTGGAAGTACAGAATGAAGAAGCAAGGAGGAAAAATTCCATCGTAGATCGTGCAAAGACTATCGAAGATATTATCTTATGAGGACGATCCTAATATAGAGATCAATGATAGGTAATTATCTAATGGAATATATAATATTATACTGACTAAAGAAAAAGGAAATAGAAAGCATATGTAGAATAATATAATTGCCCATATGAAGGAGGAAAACATATGCATTACTGTGTATCGGATATCCATGGTTGTTATAAAGAATTCATAAAGCTTATGGATATGATAGGTTTTGGAGAAGATGATACTTTATATGTTATAGGCGATGTTGTGGACAGAGGGCCTGAACCTGTAAAACTCCTTTCCTGGATGATGAAACGTCCTAATGTCAAAACTATTTTAGGAAACCACGAATACATGATGATGAAGGTATTACTTCCCGGACTAAAAGAAGTTGATTCTGTAGAAGCAATCGAAAAGACTCTGACCTTGGATTATGTTTGGGATACCAATATCTGGTTTTTCAGCGATAATGGTGGCAGAGTGACGGCCGATGCTTTCAGGGAGCTGCCCAAATATGAAAGACAGGATCTCCTTGACTATGTAAAAAATTTTTCTCTTTATGAGAGCGTAGAAATTGATGGAAAAACATTTGTGATGGTCCATACGATCGATGACAGTATCAAAAGCCTTAAAGATCTAAAGGAAAAAGAGATCGCCGATCTGGAGAGTTTTTTAAATTTTAGACCTGATTTTGAAGGAGACTGGGGGCAGGATGACATATTCATTATAGGTCATACCCCAACCTGGTTCCTTGGGAAAAAGGATTTCACGATATTTAGAAATGGAAATCTCATTAACATAGACTGCGGATGTTCTATGGGAGGCAACCTGGCTGCTCTCTGTCTTGAGACAGGTGAGGAATTCTATGTACCTGGCAATCAGTAAAAAGCATCAACGAATGACAAAGGAGGAGGGGCATGGCATTTATTATTTCCGGCGATATACACGGAACATTGGACATTCAGAAACTGATAGTATTTTTTGATGCACACGAAAATGAGTATACCGATGACGATTATCTGATCATATGCGGTGATGTAGGAGTATGCGGATTTAATCCTGATGACGAGAAGGAAACAAGACGCATACTAAGAGACCTGCCGGTCACTGTTTTATTTGTCGATGGCAATCATGAGCATCATCAGAGGCTTAATGATTATCCTGTGGATGAATGGATGGGAGGCAAAGTTCATGTTATCGAATCGGGGATCATTCACCTTATGCGTGGACAGGTATATAACATAAAAGGAACGACATTCTTTACATTCGGCGGAGCAGCCAGCATTGACAGGAACGTACGTATTGAGGGATTCGACTGGTTCCCGGAGGAGATTCCGACTCGTGCAGAATATGAAGAAGGATTGGATAATCTAGATAAATGTGATTATAAGGTCGATTATATAATATCCCATACGGCTCCGAGAGAGGTGGCAGCAGCACTTGGATACGGAGAAGATTCAACTGATGAGATAGCACTTAGAAGATATCTGCAGCAGATAGCTGACGAGGCTGACTATGAAAAATGGTTTTTCGGGCATTTTCATGAGGATGAAATAATCGAGGATATATTCTACGCTCTGTATGACGAGCTGATCGTTGTGGAGTAAAACTGCTTATGCTATTTGATTTTTACCCTTTATTATAAAAATATAGTATAATTATTGTGTAAATAAGAAGCATTTTTTGAATAAGCCATAGAGGTATGGGCATATGAACGAAAACAAGACAAGAATATACTATGAAAATCAGGATGGATGGACAGAATCTGATTACAATGCTCTTCATAGATACATCTCAAAGATGATCGAACACTCTAAAGATAGTGTCGGTTCTTATGATGGAAGAATCAGGCTTTATGAAATCAAAGATTTAGATATTGAAGAAATGACCGATGAAACAAAGGTTTTGCTGTATTGCGCAATACTGTCGCAAAATCCGGCTTTGATTGATGAATGTGAGAATCTTTATAAGCTTAAGACAATATCACCACTGACAAAAAGGCTGATATTGAATCCATTTAAGAGAACCGGTTCGGCGATATATAGAAGATATAATGTTCTATATTGACTTTAAAGAAGGGAGATAACGAATATGGATGTTTGCAAACTCGAAGACTTCAAACATGCATTTATGCTCATGGATGAGCTGATAGAGAACGAAATAAATTCAGGTAATGACGAATATAAAGAAACAGATCCGTTGATAGTTAAGGCTATTGGCGGATTTGCATTATTGTATCATGAATTGCGTCTTAGTGCTGTGACAGCCGATGTTGACAGTACTGTGATGATTCCTAACTGTTATAAAATTATGATAAAGAAGACCGCAAAACAGTTGGATATGCCTGAAGATTGGCTTAATGATCATTCACAAAGTGGAATAGCTGCCATAGATGGAAAGTGGGACCTTATTTCATGGAACTTGAAACATATTCAGATATATGTCTTGAATACCAGAGAACTAATGATAGATAAATGCGGTTGGGCTGAAAAGAATCTTTCCGGTAGTATGTTAACGGATAGAGATGAAGTCAAAGATTTAAATGATTTTCTGGGTATTCTATGGAAACTAAATATCAAATATGATACCATCGATGAATTGACGAAAGCATTGGAAAGATTTGATATAGATTTAAATGAGTATCCAAATGTGAAGAAATATATTGAAGATGATCTGAACGGTGATGGCCTTTATTGGCCGGATGGCCATATATAGGCTTATGACAAATTGAGTACAGAAAATTATTACAGGGTCGACTATATAATATCCCATACGGCTCCGAGAGAGGTGGCAGCAGCACTTGGATATGGAGAAGATTCAACTGATGAGATAGCACTTAGAAGATATCTGCAGCAGATAGCTGACGAGGCTGACTATGAAAAATGGTTCTTCGGGCATTTTCATGAGAATGAAGTAATCGAAGATATATTCCATGCTATGTATGATGAGATGATGGTTATCTAATGATTTAAAAGAAACAATTTCAGATAAATTAGATATTATATATTTAGAATAAAAATATTTTAAAAGTGAGAGATAAAATAATGAAATCTATTTTT
>Ga0247610_10003708_pt1 | contig 16624 bp, 25 predicted proteins | sample 174DNAGHGhighgp2_FD_193483 | JGI IMG/M metagenome (GOLD analysis project Ga0247610, IMG submission 193483) | Sheep rumen microbial communities from Palmerston North, Manawatu-Wanganui, New Zealand - 1742 DNA GHGhigh gp2 | ecosystem: Host-associated > Mammals > Digestive system > Stomach > Rumen... | reverse complement strand
TAGCTTCATTAGTAAAAATACTATTTAAATCAACATCGCCATTTGCGGCAGGTGCGTAATAAATTAATGGATTGGTAGAAGTTGCAATAGTCTAATCATATGTTACTTCTGTTTTTAAAGCCAAATAATCGTTGCTTTCATGATATGATCCATCATAATCTTTATAAGATTGTTCCAACGTCCATTCAGGATATACTTCTGATTCAACGCCATCTACGAATCTATAAACAGAAAATGTACTCATTAAAGCTAATGGCACACTACCATCAGATTTAAATTCTACACGCGTTGGGCAATTTGTAGTATATTCACTTGCTGCAGTTGCATCAGAAATTAATCTAAAACCAACAGTTGCAGATATAGTATAATCTGCCGCGTTCATTACTGTAACTTTAAAAATAGGCGGCTAATCATTACGAATATAACCACTAATAACATTACCTATAAATCCATAATAGTCAGTAGTATGACCATTCGTAATAGTCCACTATTGCTTAAAAGAAGAAGCGTCTTCTTCCGCGCTCTATGTAATGATAGTTGGTGATAAGCATTGCCAAGAGAAAGTAAACTTACTATTGGCAGAATCAATGATTGTTTCGCCTTTTTTAATAACATATGCAGCTAGCTAGAATTCTTGATTTTTAACCATATATTGGCCTTCTGGTGAAAGCTATACAATATTAATTGTATACTCACTACCCATACTACCAGCTTGGCCAAAATGTAATTCAATAGCAGGATGATAAGTCTTAGTGCGACGTTGTACAACTGCACTAATAGTATTATTTAAATAAGCAAGATCCCAATAATCACGAATCTTAAATTTGCGGGTAATTGCTAAAATCTAATTATTATAAAGGCCACTTGCATTTTCAAGAGTAGGAGCAATAACTGCATTTTGTAATTCATTCGCAGTCGGTTTGGCCCATTCTATAATCATAGACTTTTGTGGCTACATTAATGTAACTGTGCCATCTGCCGCTGTAGATTCAAAATTCCAATAAACTTTAGCTTCACCTTGATCAGGGTCATATGTTAAAGGCAAATATTCGCCGCTATCATTATTACGTAACCAAACTTGTACGTAATACCAGCGATCCGCATAACTAACATTATCTTTATCTTTTGTTACGCGATTATTTTCATCATAAACATAAAAGTCACGGAGAGAATTATCTTCAATAATATTAGTATAAGATTCACCAGTTTCTTCATCTACTGTAGTTTCTTCACGTAAAAAACGTAAAGTCACTTCATTCAATGAATCAAATGCGGCAGTCTCGACTGAAGTATCTACGTTTGTAAAAATTAATGGCTCAGTTGTATAAGGAACATTATGAACTGATACAATGGCTTTCCATTGATCTCGCGCGCGCGTAGCATCAGGAGTTACAATATAATTATCATAATCTTCAGCATTACTAGCATCTTCCGTCGGCGCAGTTGTTTCTAAATATTTCCAATTTACTCCACCTTGACGCTCAGCCAATGAGTCATAATTCTATGCACAAGCATACTCATAATGATACCAATGTAACTGCGCATCTGCTGCATCAGCCCAATATTCAAATGCTGCGGTATCTTTGTCGTTTGTTTTATAATAGTGGTTAACTAAGACCGGATTACCATTATCATCTAAATGTACCCAAGCAAATTGTAAAGTACGATTTGGTTTCAACCATTCGTATCCTGGCTATGAGCTATATTCATTGACTAATGCAGTTAATGCTGCTTGTTTTTGAGATTCAGACATTCCAGATGACTGAATAGCTGTATAACGATTATGATATTCCATATAATTATCTAATTCACCAAGTGGATCATAACCATAATACATATCATCATAAGTATATAAAAATACTCGATCTGTTTTACATTCATCTGTAGTTAAACCTAACAAAACTTGTAATCCACTAACTAAAATATTAGGCGGTAAATTATTTTCATTAGGATTATCTGAAATTGCACTTTGATAAGGAATAGTTGTATTATAAACATCGGCAAAACGATGATCTTGATAAAAGCAAATTGTGATTTGGTTAAGTGTTAAATATTCTGAAATATCAAAAATAATCTATTGTTGAGTAGGTTCATAAAAAGCATACGCATTACCATACATATCATTGTTTGTAAAATAATACGTAGTAGTTTTCTATTTAGAATTTTCACCTTCAACAGATTTAGTCATACCTGTTACGTCGATGCGTAAACCATAAGTACCACGTTTAATCTTATATTTGCCTAATAAGACTTTCCAATTCGCCGCAATACCCAATTTGGTTTCAATAACTGGATCATCGCCAGCTCTTGACCAGCTCCAAATCAAATTAGTAGCATCAACATGCTCAAGTGTTTCTGCAGTTGATACACCATGATATGGATGATTTGCTAAATAGCCCTTAGAATCAACATCGACTCCATAAGTTAAATTTTCTAAACCGACAAAATTATCAAAAGGCAGCTTAAAATTAAAATTATAGCTTGCAGAATCGGATGATTCATCAACCTTGCGGCCAATAATATATTTCTACTTTGTAAAATCGCCTTTAGGAACCATTACATAAACAACTTCATTTTCATAAAAAGTCTATGTATCAGAAGAATATGCATCAAATTTACCGTTTTCATATTCAACTTTATAAATTCCTTCAGCTCTGCGACTTGTAGAAATAATTTTGGCTTCAATAGTTTCATCATATTGATATTTCTTAACTCGACTTGTAGCTACTATATCAATAGCTTGTAAAATTGAATCAGTATTTACAGCCAAAATTAATCACTCCTTTTTCTCATTGTCTATATATTATAAAAAAGAAAATGGGTGGATTAAATTAACCCACCCATTTCTCTCATCTACGGTTTGCATATTGCGTAGCCATATTGATAATATCTTCAAATGCTTGCTCAATTTCACTATGGTCTGTAGCATTCGGGAATTCCGCAGTAATATGAACATCTTGTTGTAAGGTATCTGAACCTGTTGCACCAACAGAAGGAGACATCAAATTACCCAAAGAGTAAATCATATTAAATGCGCCTTGAGAAATCATATTTTGAATATTATCTAATGTAGTTGCATCAATTTGACGAATTAAACTAGTCGCCGCTAAAATATTTTGTGTATCAGAAGAATTCAACATTAATTCTGGATGTGATGTAGAACCATCAACCCAAGCAGGACCAGTATAATCAACTAAACCGCCATGCAAATATTTTTTAGTAATAATAGAAGCCAATGCTCTACTCTTTGCTGCATTAATTTCACTTGTTGGCGTTTCTTCATCGGCAATTAAATTTTGGAAGGCAGCTGCAATATCAATGCGTGCGCCTGCGCGAGCAGCTTCTTCGCTGTCATAACCTGTGTGTGAATTACCTGGAATTACGTGTCCACCAACGCTCGCGCCTTTCCATTCATAACCCCAATGACTAGTATCTTCGTCAGAAGCGCCACCACCAGTAGTACCGCCACCAGATTGCTGATCGCCACCAGTCATACCAGTTGGAGTTGTTGTAAATCCAGAAGTAGCTTGTTGTGCTTGTAAAGCCGCATGATAAATGGCCATATAACTGTCATAAATACCGGCTAATTGTGTTTCTAAATCAGCCCATTTACCAAGTGTATCAATTACTTGATCGCCCTGTTGTTTTAATATATCATTCACTTCAGAAGTTGCTTCTCCAGCAGCTTTAACTGCGTCTTCATATCCATCAACAGTATCAACCAATTCACCCCAAGCTTCAGTTGGATTTGCTGAGAAACCGGTAGCTTCAAGCACTAAACCAGTATCTTTCTTAAATTTGTCAATTGCTTGCGCAATATCACCAGTTGTCATTTGTTCTTTCAAGTATGTTGCATAATCACCAGTACTGGCAATCATATTACTCATATCTTCACTATATTGTCCACGTACTGAACTAATAGTAACACTGTAACGCTGTGCGACATATTCTTGGTTAGTAAACAATGCCGCAGTTGCATTACCATATTGAGTCTGATAATATTGTAATGCTTCAGTATGGCGTTGTGTTAATTCATCCATCTTACGTTGACGCTCTTCAATACTTAATGTAGTATCAGAAGCAATGGTCAACAAATTATCACGATATTCACGTTCAATTTGAATAACTTTTTGTTCAATTTCAGATGTACGATTTGCCGCAAGCTCATTAATTGCTTGCAATGCATCATCAACATCCTGTTGAGCTTTACTAATATCATCTTCATTTGCAGTATATTGATAACCATAGTTACCATTTTCATCACGCGTTAAACGAACAGTAGATTTTGCATTCTTTTGATTTTCAAGAGCATCAAGAGCAAGAGCATGTTTATATTGAAGTTCCATCATTTGTACATCATATTCAGTTAATTGGTTCTTATCGCTCTGTGCTTTAATTTCATCTTTTAATGCAGCTAAGCGCTATTTACTTAATTTAGTCGTACTATCGGCGATCGAATCATCAATTTGACGGGATAATTTAGCAACTTCATAAAGCTATTTAGCAGTAGACAAATATCTTTCTTGTGTGTCTTGATAATAAGCATAATCATCTTCAAGATCGCGTAAAGAGCCGGTCATGCCTTTAATACCATTATCAAAATCGTTAATCGCTGCATTAATACTATTAATAAAAGCATTATTCGCATCCTACAAAGCTTGTTGACTATATTTAAGTAAATTATCTTCGCCATCTTTAATGTGTTCTTCTACATCATCCCAAGCTTGTTTTAAACTATCAGTCCAACCATGCTCTGCTGCCTGTGCTTCAATAGCAGCACGTTGCGCATAAAGTGTATCCAAATAATCTTTTGCAGCTTGAGTATTTGCGATACTTGAGTCTAGCTGTGCTTGGTACATTTGAGTTAATGCACTAAAGTCTTCACCAAGTCCCATTAACTATTGCATAGCAATATAATTTTCCATTACATCATGAGCATGATCAATTTTGTCTGTATACTTTTGCATTTCTTCTTCAGCAAGTTTTAGAGTATCTCCATAATAAGATTTCATAGTCTCTTCGAGCTTTGATAAATCTTCTAATTGTTCTAAAATTTGACTATTAATTTCAGAAAGTCCACTAGCATAATCAGCATCATTTAATATTCCAGCTGCATAAAGAGCATCTAATTCATTTTTCTCATTGTTTAAAGCTTTAAGATTTTCTTGATAAGCACTTGCTTCTGTAATATATTTTGACATTCTGGCACCTTGTTTATCAAGTGTGTCTTCCCATAAATTTTCCCAAAACTATAATTCTTTTACAGCTTGGTCATTAAGATCAACCACAACTTCAACTTTATATTGTGCCCCTTCAAGAGCAGCAGCAGAAATTTTATTTTGGTTTTCAAGGATATTATTATTTAAATCATCGACTAAATCTAAATCTTCTTCATAATTTTCAAGTAATTTTTTAAGATCTTCATAACGCTATTCTGCCGCATCAAGTTTTAACTGATCACTTGCTCCTTGTGCAGAATTATTAAATTCTTCTACTGCCGCATTATATTCTGCAATAATTTTGTCCATGAATTCATCATAATTAATTGTGCCATCATCATTAAATGTAGCACCTGCTTTTTTTAATTGACGACGATTTGCATTTAAATTTGTATTGGCTTCATTTAGTTTTTCTTGATTTAGTTCATTTTCTCGTTCTAAAGCTTCAATTTCAGCATTAATTGCATCGAGATGCTTTTTGCCATAGGTACGTGATTTTAATTTATCAATTTTTTCTAACAATTTACTTTGTTTATCTAAACGATCATTAATTTCATGATAACGTTCTTTTTCATCATTTGGACGTTTATAATTTTTCATTGTTTTAGACTTTCCACCACCGCCACCACCTCCACTTCCAGAGGAAGGTGTTTTACCTGAAGATTGACCAGCACCAGTTTTTTTCAATCCAGTAATTGTACCTTTACCATTTGAACCAATTTTTGGAATAGAAATCTTACCAGATTCTTTCATTTCACCGGTAATAGGAACAACATCCCAGCCAACTTGTTGAGGAATACCATCAATAAACTCTAATTTTGGAATTCTAGCAGTACCATTACCTTGGTCATAGGATTCCAATGGTGCTTCTTCCATTTCAATTTCTGGTTCCCAACCAACAGCAGCCAATGCGGCTTCAATCTATTTCGCAGTTTCTCCGCCTTGATTCATTAAATCGACTAACGCACCAACAGCACCAGAAGTATCCATTGTAGGAGTTACAACAGCGCCATCATCTAAATCTTTGAACATGTCTTCAAACATATCAATGGTATCACGCACATTATCTGCGCCTTTAACCTCTACGTCAATCTTAGCTGTAGAATCACTTAGTTCAAGATCAATTAAATCATCTTGTAAACGCTCTAATGCTTCTTCGTCGCCTTCAACCATTTTTTCGATATCTTTTGTATGTGCTTTTACCCAGTCATCAGTTACTTTAGTTGATCCACCAAAAAAAGTTTTTACATCTTTAGTTAATGAGCGTAAAGCGTCTTTATATTCATTAGTGTTTTCTTTAGCCTTTGACATTGTAGAAATATATTTTTTACCATTTGACGTCAAATCACTCCATGCATTTTTAATCTGTACAACTTGTGCAGTTAAAGTTAATAATGCAGTTTTTTCTGCGGTTGTTAATTCATTAAAAGAGCGTGTCTCTCCAGAAGCTGCTAATAATGAATCGCGTTGATCCTCAAACTATTCTTCTGTAACACCTAATGCCTCAGCTAATGATGCTTGCGCCTATTCTAAATATGTGCTATTTTCTGTTAATAATGGATATGCATCTTGTAATTCTTTTATAGTTTCATAATGCTCTTGTGCACCAGTAACTATATTAGTTAAATCATAACTGCCATCATCATTATGAGAAACATCAACACCATGATTAAGTTGATTTACTGTCCAATTTGTCATTGCTTCATCTGCACCCTGCGCCTAAGCAATATCCATAACCGCATCAATACCAGTTTTTGATCCATATTTTGTCTAAATGTCTGACCATGCACGTTGTTCAGCTGGAGTTAAATAATCACCATTAGCAGCTTTTTGAGCCACTTCAGTTTCAGCTTCACGTTTTTCTGTTCTAGCATCATATTCTGCTTTAATATCTGCGGCTTTGTCCATTAAATATTGGTAAAAATCTTCAATAGCTGTAACTGCATCTCCAGCATATTGATCTATAATTTCTTGAGCCTTTGCACTTAAAGGCTCTGTTAATGTTCCATTTACATATTGTAATAGTTCTGCAGCTACTTCGGAATCCCATGTACCATTTTTATCAGCGATCTCTGTTGCTAGATAATCTGCTACAGCAGCAGGCAAATTTTCATCATCTTCTAAATTAGTAAATTTATCATAAACAGCTTCATTTGCATCCATTTTATCTTTAATTCCAAAAGCTTGCATAACATAACCTTCGGCAGTAGCACGATCAATTTTTGGGAATTTGGTCATTAATATTTGCACTAAATCATCTGTCTTAATTGGTTCTGCACTATGCATTAAAGCTTCTAGACCAACACTTACCGCTTCAGCTTGGCTTACACCATTTGTGCCAACAGCTAATAAGCGTTCAGTATTTTGATTAATACTACTAGTACGAAGTTGAGTATAATAATCAAACACATTACCAATCACTGGCACGCCCTATTCATTATGCGCAAAGCCGGTATAAGCAGTGCCCAATGATCTTAAATCACGAGAAGCATAATTACGATATTGCATCTCTGAACTGTTTGTATCAACTTTAGATGTTAACCAACTAAATGCATCTGCGCCAGTAAAGCCGCCTTGTAAGAATTTTTCAGTAAGCACTGCATCACGTTGTTCTTTTGACATAGAACCACCGTAAGTTGCATTTTCATCTTCAAATGCTGCTTTACGTGCTGCTGCAATACCTTCATAAATATTTTGCCAACGAGTTAACATGGACTTAGCTTTTTTCTCATCTTGAGCATCAATCTTATTTAATACACCTTCAATAGTGTCTAAAATAGACGCCCAAGTAGCATCTGACTCTGATTCAAAATCGTTTAAATATTTTGAATATTGCGTATTCCATTCAGAAATAAATTCATCAACAGTTCCGCCATTTTGAATAAACTCATCAAAAGTTTTACCTTTGCCTAATTTTTCCAAAGTCTTAGATGTAATTTCTTCTAAAATAGCTTTTTGTAAATTGGTTAATGAGGAATCATTCCAAAAACCACCGGCGATATATTCTTTAATTTTATCTTCAGCAAGAAGCGCTTCCCCAGCCGCATCTATTGCAGCTTCTTCACTGTCAAACATTTCTTCTAGAAGCGCTCTTTCATTATCCCAGACTTGATAAAGAGTTTTATCACCTTGTCGGATACTATTAATTTGTACTCCACGGCTCTTTAAATAATTACGTTTGTCTCCAAGAGTAACAACCTGACCAGCTTGAGATTTTTCTGGTACAAATTGATCCCACATATCTTCTTTTGTAATATTACCAATTTGTCTTTTAACTTCTTCTAGCACTCTTTTACCAAAAGTATCGGCACTAAATTCAGTTTCATTTAAGCCTTCTTCTAAACCTTCAACTAAATAACGACCCATTTCACGGGTATATTTAGATGGAGACTGTATACCAAATGCTGCACGTAATGTATTTAAACTATCAACACCAAATGCATTTAAAATAGCTTGAATTTCTGGTTCTTCGCCAGTCAGTCCTTTAATAAAACCTTGCATACAATAATATGCAGCTTGATTATATCCATCTGCTAATGTACCATCATCTTTAATGGTAAACATATTTGACAAAAAGCTCATAAAATCAAATTTTTGATCTTTCGTTTTAAACATTTGATTAGGATCTAATCCAGCTTCCATCCAAGAAGCTATCATACCCGTAGCAGCCTTTACTGCAGGGCTATTTAAAAATTCCTCTTTTGTCATTGGGATTAAATCTTCGGCATCTTCAGGAGCATTTACAACATAACGAATATCAACAGGAACTTCCCATTCTGATGCGCTACCAGTTTGTTGATCTAAATATTCTTGGAAAGAAATATAATCGCCAGTAGAAGAACGCACCTAAACATGATCTGCATCATAATTAGATGTATCAGTGACACCAGCTCTTTCCAATGTTTCTTGTAATAATGTATTAGTATCATAATACTATAAATCACCAAAAGTGCCGCCACTTGTCTACGCATTCTCCCAGCCCCAATTAGGATTGTCTAAAAGTTTTTGCCATACAGCAAGAACTTCATCATTTAATTCTTTTCCACCTAATTGATAAGCATGTCTTGCACGTTTATTACCAGAATTTGGAACTATCTCATTTTGCTATAACCAACCGATTAAATCTCCGCCATAATTATTTTGTACATCTTCAAGCCAATGAGTATTAGCCGCACCGTATTTACCTTCAAAGCCAAAATAGTCGCCAATTGCATTAACTGATCCTGCATCATCAAAGAATGACTCAAAGCCAGTGCCCTATAAGTATGTATGTTTTTGATCCGCCGCATTCATCCACTCTTGGTTCATTTCTGAAATTTCGCCGCGAATATCTTCATAAGATACAACAACTTTTACACGTTTTTCAACTGGTGTAGTATCTATATTAACAGTCCATATGCCATTATTAAATGTAAATTTATTTTCTGGATCATCTGCCATTAAATGCTCAATAATTTGATTATCTTCAGAATTTAAATTACGTAGTTTAAAGCTATTCTCACCATCTGGCTCAAATAACCATAATGCGCCATTTGCATCAGCAACTACATTATAACCAGTTTCTGTTTTACCAATAGACTTTAAACTTACAGTTTCACCAGATTCATTGATATAAATCCAGCCATCTTTCTCAGTATCTTTTGTAGCATAAACAGTATATCCTGCTTCTGTTGTTCCAGCAGCTTCTAATGCAATTAATTTGCCTTCTTCATTTAAATATTTATATCCATCGCCAGTCGGATTTGCATAAATAGTATAACCATTACTTGTTACACCGGCAGCTTTTAATGATTTTAACTACGTAGTACCTTTAATTACATAGAAAAAACCTTCTCCATTTGCATCTGCATAAATAGTATAACGTTCATCAGTATTATCTGCCGCGATTAAGCTTTCTACTTTTTTGGTTTCAGAATCAATATAAATGAAGCCATCACCTGTTTGATTAGCATAAACCGTATAGCCCTATGAAGTTACACCTGCTGGAGCTAAATCATGTAGTCTACCATCTTCACCCAAATAATAAGCTGCATCACCGGTTTTATTTACATAAATATCATAACCAGCCTGTTCGCCAGTCGCTTTAGTTAAAGCAACCAAACGATTAGTACCAGGTTCAATTAAAGATGTGCCTTTTTCATCAGTATAAATCTCATATGTACCAGTACCATTTGCAACAGGCTTTAACTATGCATTTTTGTCTTCTAAATAAACAAGCCCTTCATGCTCTTCAGAAACAATATATTTAGCCGCACCAAATTTTTCATCTTGTATTTCTTGCTTTTGCAACAATAGGCCAATTTCAGCATTTGCTTTTGCCCACAACTCATCAGCTGTTGCATTATCATCATCTTTACCGATATTTTTAATTAATCTGTCGGCTTCTTCTGCGGCATAACCAACTTCCATTAAAGACTATTTTAATTTTTGAATACCACTAAATGTTGTTATATCCGCTTTACTTAAATTAGAATATGCAGTTTCAATTTTATCAATTTGTTCATCCATTGACGTCTATTCAGCTTCTGCGGCTTCTTTCGCTAAGGCTTTAATTTGAGCATAATATTGTTCAGTAGCTGCTTTTTTCTGCTACTAAATTTCTATCATTTTTGCTGCATCATCTTTATATAACTAAGCCAACTAATCATAATATTTCATGGCATTAGCATAAACATATTCGTTCCAATCTGCAGATGTCATATTCATATATTTTTGATATACTTCAGCGTCATATCCCGCTAATTTAGCCAATGATTCTGCTGTCATAGCACCTTGTTTACCAACCGCTGCCGCAAATTCATCAGACGCCTCAGTTGCTTTTTCAACTTGTTGTGTCCATTTAGTGTAAAAATCGGTCGATTCTAATGCGTCTTGATTTTGAGAAATAGTTGTTTTTGTATCTGCAACAGCACTAACTAAACTATCACCTTTACTTAAAGCTTCGTCAAATTCAGAAACAATACGTTCAGACTCAGCTATAGCCGCACGAATATTAGCAATTTTTTCTTTTACTTTAGTATCGTCCCATTTATCTAAACCAAGCTGTTTTGCAAAAGCATTTTTATCTTCATCGCTTGTACTATTTTTTACTTGATCATATTGACTTAAAAGACCTTTGTTGGTTTCAATAGACTAATTCTCTTTAAAACGTAATGCGTCTAACTGACGATATAAAGCTTCACCTGATAAACCTAAAATATCATCAGCAGAGACAATACCACGACTAACTAAATCTTCTGATTTTTCTCCTAAAGTCTGATACCACTGTGTTAATTCATCTTCTAATTCAGGTAAACGTTCTTTAGCATCAGCAATAGCCTGTTTTAATCCTTCAGATTCTGCATCAACTGCGGCTGAATATAAATTATTCCAAATTTGTTCACGAGTTTCTTTACTTTGATGTAAGTAATTTTGTAATTCTTTCTATGTTTCAAATAAGCCAGTTTCCCACAAAGCGGTATAATCTTCTTTAGAAAAGGTATCTTGTGTCATTAGATCTTTATTTTCGTCTAATAAACTTTGACGGGTCTATGCTTTTTCAACTTTAACTTGATCCTCAGCAAGTTTACGTGCTTGTTCGCTAATAGTGTATTTGCCTGTTGTTTCATCTAAAACAATATCGGTCGGTTTAATTTTTAATAAGGTTTCAACATCAATAGACTCATCTTCTAATAACTGATCTAAAATAGTCTATTGTAGCTCTTCTTTATTTTCAACAGAAGCATTTACAGACAATTGTACGTCTGCTGCTTGACCTGCTAAAACATTTAAAGCTTGATATTGACTGCCAGCATTTGAATAATTACTAAATCCAGCTAAATAATTGGCAATAGTGGTTCGTTCATCAGCAGTTTTGGCTCCAGAATCTTTAATTAATTGCTGCACTTCGGCGATAGTCGCATCTTTGTTACGAGTATTAAACATATCGAAATTATTAGAATGAATTAAATTACGTTGTAATTCAACATTTCGTAATGCGCTATTTGCCGCAGTTATATCACTATAACCATAAGATGATAAATTAGCATTTAATGCATTTAAATAAGACCCCTATTTAGATACATAAGGACTTAATGTCTCATTAGTAGATATTAATTTATATAACTGGTCATAGTCGCCAGTACCAGTAATACCATATTCAGAAACCTTAAAACCTAATTCTTCAATGGATCCTTTTAAAGCCATTAAAGCATCAATTTCATCTTGATCATTAATGCGACCAATCCAAAAACTACGACCAGTACCAGCATTATTTGTCTTCATAACAGCAGAGCCATTACGTTTAGTTCTTGCATCTACAATTGCATTTGCTTCATCTACATTTGCTAACGCAGAATTATAATCAGCATCAATCTAAGCTTCAGCAGCTTTTTTCATAGATCTTGCTAATCCATCATAATTACCGCTTAATACATCAAGCATTGTTGCTTGTATGCCATAAGCATTGCAAATTTCATTGATTTTGGTTAATTGTTCTTCATATGTTAAAGTAGTATCTGACATAATTTCTTGTAGATTTTGTAAATCTGTCTATAACTTTTGCGTTGACTCAGACGTTTTATTCATAGCTTCTTGTAAATCTTTTTGACGTTCTGCCATATCTTTTTCCCATTTAGCATTTGCGCTATTAATTAAAGCAATTACTCCCGCAGTAAGTGCGGCAATGACGCCAATAAGCAACAAGATCCATCCAATTGGATGCTTAGTTTCAAATGCAGTTAATGCTGTATCCACTGCAGTGATTGCTCCAGTTACTGCTGCCCATGCACCAGATTCTGCAATTTTTGCTGCTGTAACAGCAATAGAATGAGCAATTGTTTTAATATTTGCAATTCCCACTATATCCATTGCAGCTTTTGCGGCATAAGCTACTGTTACTAAAGTAGACATAACTGTAGTAAATTTTTGCCATCCGCTAACATCTGGATTAGATAAAGTATCATAAGCATTTTTAACTGCATTTAATGCAGTTGTAATACGAGAAATGCTCATTGCTACAGTGACAAAATTCTTTGTTGCAGTACTAGCTTTAGTCAAACTTGTTTCCCACTTTGATGTTAAAGAATGAAGATTCTTAGTGGCTTCTGATTCTACATCGGCTGTAGCTGGGACAATACCTTTAATATCATCAACAACAGCTTTAATTGTTTTTTCACTAACTCCAAAACCAGATAAAACTCTAACAATATTTTGTAAATCAGCAGCACCATCTTGCCCAGCCTGTTTAAATGCTGTCTACATATCTGCTAAAATTTTATTTAAAGCGTCAATCTCCGTTTTGGACTCGGCTGTTCCAGAAATTAATTTACTGTAATCTATGCTTTCTAATGCAGTTCTAAAACCATCAATCTAAGTTGCATCAAACATTGGCGACTTAGCCATGTTCTCAATTTGCTATTGAACCATTTTATAAGTATCAGCTGCTTGGTTTTCACCATTCGCCATACCAACTTCCCATGCATCACCAGCAAATGTACTACTTATATCTTGCTGAATTTTTTCAATAGCCTCTAATTCAGTCTTAGCACCTTGAGCACTATGTAATAAAGACTCAACAGTTAAAGTTTTACCTTTATCTTCAAGACGTCCATAGGTATCAACTAAATTTTCTGCAATACGTTCAGCATTCGCTAATTGACCAGTATATTTAGAAAAATCCAATTCATTAGCAGAAGCTTTCCAACCAGCTTTATCTGCACGTCCAAGTTCATTCCAAGTAGGTTCTTTTTTATTAGTTCTCTATTCAGCGCCTTGCATCGTTCTTGCACGTTCATAAACAATACGATCTGCAGCTTTAGAAATAGTTTTATCATTAGCAGCTTTTTGTGCTTTTTCTTGCATCTCCGCGATCTAAATATAATACTGTTTATCAGCTTCTAAATTTTCCAATGTCTTTTGTGCAGTCTCTTGTTGTGCTTTTGTTAATTTACCTTGCTGTTCTGCAATCTTTTGTTTAATCTCTAAGATCTATGTGTCATATTGTAACTCAATTCTACTTGCAGTAGTTAAACCTTCTTCTTTAGAAAGTTCAGCCATTGTATCACGCATATTCTGTAAATTAGCTGCATATTCATTGATTTCTTGTGAACCACTAAATAATTGTTTAATATTTGACATACTTTCACCAAGACGAGTAGCAACAGTATCTAAGTGAGAAGACACAATTTGAGTAATTAACAAAGAAATAACATTACCGGCTCCACCAAAAGATGAAGTTAAATTAGTAATTAAATTAATTAATGTAGAAAAGAAATTAGTCAATTGTGTCATTGCTTTATCATTAATTAACTGACTATAAAGTGTTTCCATGGCGGCTTGCGCACGCTTAGAAGCAGCTTCCCAAGATTCAGCATAAATTTCTTGTTGCTCTTGTAAAGCACCATCAGCATTTTGTGCAGTACGCATATTAGCCTAATATTTATCAAAGTTTTCAAAGAACGCTAAAATTTGAGTATACTGTCTAGCACCACCAATAGTTTGTGCCAACGCAGATTTTTGTGCTTGATTTAAATTCTACCATTTTTCACCAATTTCATCTACAACGCCGCCCATCTCACGTAAGTTGCCAGATGCATCTAAGATGTCTACGCCAATAGTCTAAAGCGCTTTTGAGTATTTATTTAAATCAGTACCATCTTCCAATGTTTCACCAAGTTTTAAACCACCGATACGACTTAAAATTGTATTCCAAGCGGTACCAATAGTTTGTGGCGCTTGACGAGTCACAGAAGCAGAAGTAGCAACTATGGCAGACATTTGTTCCATAGATACACCAACTGTATTAGCAGTTGCTGCAACTTTTTGCATACCTGTTGCCATTTCTTCCATACTTGATGCAGTAGTTGCACCCAATTTTGCAAGAACATCAACCATATGTTCAAGCTGATCTTCACCTGCTTGATAAGAGTTCCAAACAGCAGTTAACATTTCTGACATTTCTTGCGCAGATGCGGTAAATGCAACATTGGCAGCTTTTGTAGTAATAGCTGCTTTTTTAGCTGCGAGTTCAGCACTATCGCCCTGTTGATAATAAATCAAAGATGCTTTTGCAAATTCATTAGTAGAAGTAGCTAATTCTTTTGCAGCACGATTTGCCGCTTGCGCAAACTTTGCCATATCATCAGAAGATTGACCAGTGACGATACGAATATCATTTAATGTACTATTTAAATTTTTAGCATAACTAATAGCGCCAGAAATACTACTCATTAAACCATGAATTAAACTACTAGATGCCTGCCATTTAATAGTATTCATCAAAGTAGTTCCCATTGTACTTAATGTTGCGCTTAATTGTTTGACTGGAGCCTATGCAGACGCAATGGTATGAACTAAATTACTAAATGCCTTTTGGCCATCAGATCCTGCACTTAATAAAGCTTTACCTAACTGACTAACATTTGTACCAGCACTCTATAAACCTTGATTTAATTTAGTTAAATCAAGATTGCCAGTCTTGACATTCATAGCATTGGTTAATTCATGCTGTAAAATTTTTGCAGCTTCTGCAGCTTCATTAATTCTAGAATCATCAATACTAAAAGTAATTTTTTTAGTCTATAAATCTCGAAGTGACTTAGTTAATGCATTCAATGATGACTAAGCACTTTTAGTATCAGCAGATACACCAAATGTATACTATGATGTATAATTAGCCATTTATTAGTCACTCCTTTCTCTCAATAAAAAAAAGATGGACATTAGCCCATCTTCTCCATAATCTCTTTTACCAATCCAATTTGATTTGGATCTTGTAGTGTCTCTGCAATTTTTTCCATATCAAAATTGGTTGCATCATAATCTTGCTTTGCAGAACGAAGTTGTCCAGCAAAAGATCTCAAGTAATCCTTAGTTTCAATAACGGCATCATTAATCATATCAATAATACAATTATATTCATCTTCATTAATTTCATCCAAAAGATTATTAATATGATTAAGTACAATAGAATCATAAGTTTTTTCAACATTAATCATCATATTGTCAGTAAAATTAATATTTGTATACCAACGTAAAAGACCAATTGTTACATAAATCTCTTGGCGCACAGGACTAAAAAGCCCATTCTCATCAAAAGCAGACTGAATTACATAAGTAACTAAATCAGCCTTGTCTTTAATAGGAAGATACTGTTTTACTACAATATCTTTATCTTCAAACTTTACGATCTTATCTTCAACACTCTTAATTGGAGTAATAGAAGTAAAACTAATCTTCGCCATATAAGTGGCCTCCTTTTACTCATATATAATATTATAACAGAAAATTTTAATTTTGTCAAATTATTGTACATTACGAATTTGTGCAACTTTAATACTTTTATCATAACCTACAGATTGTTTTAATTTTGTACCTACTGCAGCGAGTCCTTTATATTCGCCACCTGCCGCAGTAATCGCTCGCAA
>Ga0247610_10003707_pt1 | contig 16624 bp, 12 predicted proteins | sample 174DNAGHGhighgp2_FD_193483 | JGI IMG/M metagenome (GOLD analysis project Ga0247610, IMG submission 193483) | Sheep rumen microbial communities from Palmerston North, Manawatu-Wanganui, New Zealand - 1742 DNA GHGhigh gp2 | ecosystem: Host-associated > Mammals > Digestive system > Stomach > Rumen... | reverse complement strand
CGACCCGACGGTGGGCAAGCAGACACTGGTGAGCATCACCCGACAGAGCGACGGACAGGTGATACCGGTCGACAACATCTGGCAGACGGACCGCACACTGCTCGACGGACAGCTGTGGCGCTACGAGAACCGCCTGCACTTCGTGGCCGACATACCCGCCACCGTGCTCAGTGGTTCGGGTGCCGAGACTTTCCTGCTCACGTTCTCGCCGAAACCCAGTGTTGAACTGGCCGTAACGAGCATCGAGGGCGTGCCTGCCACTGGCACACTGCAGATGGAACAACTGACGGAGGTGACTGTCAACTTCAACAAGGACATAGATCCCGCCACCTTCACTGCCGAGGACATCACGCTGAACTGTCAGGGCGTTGCCCAAGATGCAAGCCTCATCACCATCGAGCGCATCACCGACAGCGCGTTCAGGTTATGCCTGAACGAGGTAACCCTGCAGAACGGCTACTACGTGCTCACCATCCAGACCGCCGGCATCACAGACCGCGAGGGCTTCAACGGCGCTGCCGGCCGCCAGGCTACATGGGTGCAGTTCGTCAATGGCAAGGTGAACCTCGCCGTTAAGGCCCAGCCCACCGAGGGAGGCACCGTGACGCCTGCCAGCGGACAGTTCGACTATGACCACCCCGTCACGCTGACTGCCACGCCAAACACCGGCTACGACTTCGTGCGCTGGATGGAGACCGCCGGCACATCGTCGGCCGCAAGTGGCTATTCGGCCTCCACAGGCACTTACACCACTGGCGGCACCACCGCCGATGGCGCCACCGTCTCGACCGACCTGGCCTTCACCTACACGCCCAGCGGTGATGCCACACTGACGGCCCTCTTCCAGGCCCGCAACTACAGCGTCGCCATAGACTACGACGCCAAGGGTGGCACCGTGGGCGGACCCGGCACCGGCCTCTACCCCTATGGTACAGAGCTGACACTCACCGCCACTCCCGCCGACGGCTACACCTTCGACGGCTGGCAACTTAACGGCACCGCAGTAGCCCCCAGCGTGACCGACGGTTTTGCCGCCGACACCCTCCGCCTGACCGTCGCCGGCACCACCACCGTTAAGGCCGTCTTCACGCTGAGGCCAAACATCACGCTGACAGGCCACGTGACAGACGCCAACGGCGGAGCACCAATCACAGGTGCCACCATCACGCTGACGTCGGGCGACCTGACATACACTGCGACCACCGACCAGTTGGGCCGCTACACTCTCGACATTGCCGACCGCACACTGACCTACGCCGTGCTTTGCAAGGCCGACGGATATATGTGGAGCCCATCGGAGGACATTTGGTTCACAGACGGCAGCCACGTGAAGGACTTCGTACTGATGCCCGGCGCCACAGTAGTACTGCCAGACAACGGCGTGTGCACATTCTCGTCGACAGAGGCCCTCGACCTCTCGGACACAGGCATCGAGGCATACTATGTCACAAGCTATGCAAACGGCAGCTTCATACTGTCAGAGACCACACGCGCAGCTGCCGGAGAGGGCATCATCCTCAAGGGTGCCGTGGGCGAGCGCAAGGACATACCTGTGCTGCACACAGCAACGAGGGTCGCTGCGCCTGCAAACCCGGGCAACCTGCTGGTGGGCACGGCATACGCGCCCTACACCGTAGGCGACGACCAGGTGTACCTGCTGAACGAAGACCAGCAGGAGGCACACTTCTACCGCGCCGACAAGGGCTACGTCGTACCGATGGGCAAGGCATTCGTGCTCTACACCATTGCCACCGGCGAAGAGAACGTAAGCATCATCTGGAGCGAGGCCACCCTCATAGAGATGGTACAGAAGGCACTAAATGACAAAGACAGCCACTACAACCTGGGTGGACAGCCCATGCACAAGAACGCCAAGGGTGTACACATCAGGATGGGCAAGAAGACCGTTAAGCGTTAGGCACATAACCGCACACCGCTCTCCTACCGCCACACAGAGTAGCCCCTCCCGCTTCAAAGGAGGGGCTATTGTGTCGGCACCACCCCCTCCCACTTGATGAGAAGAAAGTATTTTCACCGAAAGATGCAAAAATATGCAAAAATATTTGGATATATTGCACCAAATATGTAATTTTGCAGCCGCTAATTGAATAAATATACCAACATGAAAGAAAAGAACAGCAGACTCGAAGCCATCAGGCTTATTATCTCAAGCAAACAGATGGGAAGCCAGGAAGAGCTTCTCGCCGCACTTCAGGCCGAGGGCTTCAGCCTTACGCAAGCCACTCTGAGCCGCGACCTTAAGCAGCTGAAGGTGGCAAAGGCCGCCACCATGGGAGGCAACTACGTGTACGTGTTGCCAAACGAGTCAATGTATAAACGCGTCAGCACACCGGCATCGGCACGCGAGATGATGCAGATACCTGGATTCATAAGCATCAATTTCTCGGGCAACATGGGAGTGATAAAGACACGCCCGGGATATGCCAGTGCCATAGCATGGAACATAGACCGCAGCAACATCCCACAGATACTGGGCACCATAGCGGGCGACGACAACATATTCATCGTAATAAAGGAGGGCGCTCAAAAGCAAGATGTCATAGACGCCCTGAGCGAGGTGGTGCCAAACATCAAAGGGTGAAAAGAGGAAAAGGTGAAAGGGTGGAAGTGATAAAAGAATCAAACATTGAATACTATTTCAAATGGAACAGGAAGACATTGAAGTTTTGGTGGCTGCGCCGGAGCATGAGGTATATGTAGACACCATACTCGACACCATAGCCGAGGCAGCAAAGGTGCGTGGCACTGGCATAGCCAAGCGCACACACGAGTATCTGACAAAAAAGATGCAGGAGGCGAAGGCCGTCATAGCGCTACGCAAGAGCGACGGCCGTTTTGCAGGATTCAGTTACATTGAGACGTGGGGCAACAAACAGTACGTCACCACCAGCGGACTGATAGTCCACCCCGACTTCCGCCACCTGGGCCTGGCCAAGCGCATCAAGGACATGACGTTCACACTTGCACGCACACGGTGGCCACACGCCAAGATATTCTCACTCACCAGTGGTGCCGCCGTTATGAAGATGAACACCGCCCTGGGCTACCAGCCGGTGACCTTCGACGACCTCACCGACGACGAGGCGTTCTGGAAGGGCTGCGAGGGCTGCGTCAACTACCCTGTGCTGCGCGAGCGCAACCGAAAGTTCTGCATCTGCACAGCAATGCTCTTCGACCCCACAGAGCACTTGCCGGCAAAGATTCCAGACGAGGTGCTGTCGCGAATACGCCACCTCGAAGAGCTGGAGGATCAGTAGGAGAAACAAACAACACAAATTATAGAAACAAATATGAACAAGAAAAAAGTAGTGGTCGCCTTCAGTGGCGGTCTTGACACCAGTTACACAGTGATGAAGCTCAGCCAGGACGGCTGGGAGGTTTATGCCGCCTGTGCCAACACAGGAGGATTCTCAGCAGAGCAGCTCAGGCTGAACGAGGAAAACGCATACAAACTGGGAGCAACGAAGTATGTGACTCTCGACGTGACACAGGAGTACTATGCAAAGTCGCTGAAGTACATGATTTTCGGCAATGTGATGCGCAACAACTGCTACCCCATCAGCGTCTCCAGCGAGCGTATCTTCCAGGCCATCGCCATAGCCCGCTATGCCAAGGAGATTGGAGCCGACGCCATTGCCCACGGCTCGACAGGAGCGGGCAACGACCAGATACGCTTCGACATGACATTTCTCGTCATGGCTCCAGGAGTGGAGATCATCACACTGACACGCGACAAGAAGCTGACACGCAAGGAGGAGGTGGACTACCTCAACGACCACGGTTTCAGCGCCGACTTCGCCAAGCTGAAATACTCGTACAACGTGGGCATCTGGGGTACGAGCATCTGCGGAGGCGAGCTGCTCGACCCTGCACAGGGGCTGCCCGAGGACGCATATCTGAAGCACGTCACTGCCAAGGAGCCTGAACAGCTGCTGAAGATAGACTTCGAGAAGGGCGAGATAGTGGGTGTGAACGGCGAACGGTTCACCGACCGGGTGAAGGCCATACAGAAGATTGAAGAGATAGGTGCCAGCTATGCCATTGGCCGCGATGCCAACGTAGGCGACACCATCATAGGCATCAAGGGCCGTGTGGGCTTCGAGGCGGCAGCGCCGAAGCTCATCATCGAGGCACACAGACTGCTGGAGAAGTCGACGCTGAGCAAATGGCAGCAATACTGGAAGGACCAGGTGGCCAACTGGTACGGCATGTTCCTGCACGAGAGCCAGTATCTGGAGCCCGTCATGCCCGACATAGAGGCAATGCTCACATCGTCGCAGCGCAACGTCACGGGGACGGCAATACTGAAGCTGCGCCCCTATGGTTTCGAGACCGTAGGCATAGACAGCCCCAACGACCTGACACGTTCGAAGCTCGGCGAATATGGCGAGACGCAGACAGGATGGACTGCCGACGAAGCGAAGGGATTCATAAAGGTAAGCTCGACACCTCTGCGCGTATACTACGGCATACACCCCGACGAGCAGCGGTAGGCTTCGGAGATATTGCCATTGTTGGCATTCATGACACGAAGGAAGTTGCCACCCCATATTTTCCTGATGTCCTCGTCGCCATAGCGGCGATGCAGCAGCTCGCGGGTAAAGTTTGGCAGCTCGCTGGCATTGGCCAGCCCCGGCACGCCGCCATCGCCGTCGAAGTCGGTGCCCAGGCCCACATGGTCAATGCCCATGATGCTGATGGCGTGGTCCAGATGGGCCATGGCATCGTAGATGTCTGCCTCTGAAGGCTGTAATTTGAGGAAACCGGGGTAGAGGGTTATCTGGCATACGCCGTCCTTGCGGGCCAGAGCCCTCATCTGGTCGTCGGTGAGATTGCGGGGATGGTCGCAGAGCGCACGAGCCGAAGAGTGAGAGCAGACGATGGGCTTGGAGGAGATGTCGAGAGCGTCGTAGAAGCTGCGCTCATGGGCATGGCTCATGTCCACCATTATTCCAAGCCGGTTCATAGCGCCTATGACTTCTGCGCCGAAGGCACTCACACCGCCATGTGTCTCTGTGCCCTTTGCCGAGTCGCAGATGTCGTTGTCGCCATTATGGCAGAGGGTTATATAGACTATTCCCCTCTCGGCAAAGTGCTGTATGTTCTCCAGCCGGCCCTCAAGGGCGAGGCCGTTCTCTATGCCCAGCATGATGCTTTTCCGCCCGGACTGTTTGTTGAGCCACAGCTCTTCCGGTGTGCGGGCAACAGACAGGAAAGCACTGTGGCTGGCAGCTATCTGCTCTATGCGGTCGAAGATGCCGTCGGCGTATGCCTTTGGTGTAGGTGCAAGGTCGTCCTTCAGCACTGTCCAGCCACCGTCGGCCTTACGGCTCCACCCGTTCTGTGGCAGATAGGCCACCATGATGGTTGCGTCGAGGCGTCCCTCGGTCATCTTGTGCAAGTCGACAAGTATCCTGTCGTCGCGCGAGGCAAAGTCGATGCCTTGTGGGAAGAGCATCGGTGTGTCGCAGTGGGTGTCGAGTGTCAGCACGCTGTTGTGCACGCGCTTCACCTCGCGATAGGTTGCAGCCTCGCTCACCAGCCATCGGAACAGTGGCAGGCCGTCGGCACCCATGCACTCGGGGTGCCACTGCACGCCCACGACGGGTTTGTGCTCTGTGCTCTCCACTGCCTCTATGATGCCGTCAGTGGCAGTGGCCGTGACACGCAGATGTGGCCCAGGCTCGCTCACCGCCTGGTGGTGGAAGGAGTTGACGAACAAAGAACCGTTGTGTGCACCGGGCGTGGTGGTCTCGGATTCGTAGATATTGTGCAGAATGGAATGTTCTTCTATCTTCACGCTGTGTGTAGGCGTGCTGCGGTCGGCCTCCTGCGAGTGCTTCACCGAGGCGGTGCCTCTTATGTCCTGTGCCACCTTCCCGCCCAGTGCCACGGCCAGTGTCTGTATGCCACGGCAGATGCCAAGTATGGGCATCTGGCGGTTGTAAGCCTCGCGCGTCATCAACAGTTCGGGCAGGTCGCGCTCGCTGTTTATGCCCCCCAGCCCCGTGCTTGGCTCCTCGCCCATGAAGAGCGGGTTAATGTCGGCGCCGCCGCTGAGCAGCAGGGCGTCGATGCTGTCGAGAGCGGAGGCGATGACCGAGGCGTCGGCCTCAGGCGGTAACACCACAGGAGTGCCGCCGGCGGCTATCACCTGTTTGTAATAACCGTCGGCCAACTTGCTTGTCTGCTCACCATAGTTCGCAGTGATGCCCACAACGGGCTTGGATGAAGTAGGGGGAAAGGTGCTGTGCCTGCGGGCCAGCAAACTGTCTATGTCGAACATGTCACTCTTCGCTGATGTCATCGAAATGGGCTTGTATCTCGCGTTTTATGCTCTGTTCCAGCGAGATGAGCGTCTCTGTGGCCACCACTCCGGGTATGCACTGCAGGTGGCCGTTGAGCAGGTCCATGAGCTGCTCGTTGTCGCGGGCATAGAGCTTCACGAGCATGGTGTAAGGGCCTGTGGTGAAGTGGCACTCCACCACCTCGGGGATGAGCGACAGCTGCTTCACCACATCCTTGTACATGGAGCCGCGCTCCAGCGTGATGCCCACGTATGTACAGGTGGAATAGCCCAGCGACTTGGGGTTGACGTCGAAACCGCTGCCGGTGATCACGTCGCCTTCGATGAGCCGCTGTACACGCTGGTGTATAGCGGCTCTCGAGACGTTGCACTCTTCCGCCACATCCTTGAAAGGGATGCGGGCGTTTTTCGAAAGGATGCTTAATATTTTCTTGTCAAGATTGTCTATTTTTTCCATTTCGGGAAAATTTACTCCTTAGCTTTCTCTATACTTACCAGCTCAACATCGAAGATAAGTGCTGCGTATGGAGGTATCTGGCCGGCTCCGCGCTCGCCGTAGGCCAGTTCTTGCGGTATGAAGAGCTGCCACTTAGAGCCCACAGGCATCATGGTGAGTGCCTCGGTCCAGCCTTTTATCACCTGGTCGGCACGGAACGATGCCGGCTCGGTGCCATGCTTCGACGAGGCGTCGAAGACGGTGCCGTCGATGAGGCGGCCCTCGTAGTTCACCTTCACCTTGTCGGAGCGCTGGGGCACCTCGCCCTCACCCTGTACCAGCACCTTGTACTGCAGTCCGCTGGCAGTGGTGATGACGCCCTCTTTCTTGGCGTTCTCGGCCAGGAAGTCACGGCCGGCCTTGCTCAGCTTCTCCACCTTGGCGGCCTGGTTGCTCTTCTGCTTGTCCTTGAACAGGTCCTCGGCGGCTTTGACCTTCATCACGGTGGTGTCGGCCATCAGAGCGTCGGTGAAACCACGGAAGAACGTCTGGTCGATGAGCGAGTCGGGGGTGTCGGTGAACTCACGTTTCAGTCCTGGCAGCATGCCCTGCGACAGCTGGCTGGCTATCTGTGCGCCAGCCAGGTTGGCCTTCAGGTGAGGGTCATTCTTCGAAGCCTCCAGGTGTGCCACTGCCTGACGCAGACCGCTGACAAAGTCGGCCATGTATGCCGTGTCGACGCCCTGCTGCAGCAGATAGGGTATGAGTCCGTTGGTCAGTGCCTGGCCTGCGGCATAGCTCAGCGTGTCGCTGCCAGTGAGCAGCTTAACAGGGGCCAGCACCTCGACGGGGGTGCCCTTCACTTCTTTCTTCTTTTTCTTTGCAGCATCTATGGTGCTGAAAGTGGCACCCACCACCAGGGTGAGTGCCAGTAACATAGCTTTCTTCATTGTCGTTCAGACTTACTTAATGCTAACAAGCTCAACCTTGAAGACCAGTGTTGAGAATGGAGGTATGGTACCGGTCTCACGTGCACCGTAAGCCTTGTCCTGGGGGATGTAGAGCTCCCACTCAGAGCCGACGGGCATCATCTTCAGAGCCTCCTGCCATCCGGGGATGACCTGGTTCACACCGAAGGTAGCGGGCTCACCGCGCTGTATGCTGCTGTCGAAGACAGTGCCATCGATGAGCTTGCCCTCATAGTTGACCACCACCTTAGAAGTGTCGGCAGGCATAGCGCCCTTGCCCTCCTTCAGAATCTTGTACTGAACGCCGCTGGGCAGAGTGATGACGCCTTCCTTCTTGGCGTTCTCGGCCAGGAAATCCTCGTTCTTCTTCTTGTTCTCACCATATTTCTCCTCCATGGCCTTGGCCTTGATGACCTCAACCATTGCGTTGGCGGTAGAGTCGGCCTCGCGCACGGTCATGTGCATGTCCTTCTGAGTGAGGGCGCTGACAAAGCCTGCAAGCATGTTGTTGAGCGAGATGGTCTTCACGCTGTCGTCGCCGAAGAGGGTGTAGTTGATGTTCTTAAGCATCTGGTTCTGAATCTGCTGGCCAATCTCGATACCGGCATAGTAGGCTGTCTTCTTCTTGTCGTCACCGGCATTGGCGCCTTCGGTAAGACCCTGTATGAACTCTGCGATGTAGGTGGTGTCAACACCCTTGGCCTGTGACAGATAGGGCAGCAGGCCCTGAGTCTGTGACATACCGATAGCATAGCTCAGAGTGTCAATGTCGTTCTTGAAACTGGGTTTGGGGCTGTTGCCGCTGCACGACATAATAGTTGCAGCTGCGATGGCCATTGCGGCCACAAAAGTAAACTTTTTCATTTTGTTGTTAGAATAAATTATAATGTTTGTTATTTCTGTTTTCCCAATCTTTCAACAATCGTCTAAATGACTAATTTTCAAATAGTGAAATTGTCAAATTATCAAATAGTCAAATAATGGAATTGTCAAATAGTCAAATCACACGATTTCTATCAGCTCCACGTCGAAGATCAGTGTGGCGAACGGTGGAATCATCTGTCCTGCCCCGCCCTCTCCGTAGGCCAGTCGGTAGGGTATGAAGAAGCGGTACTTGGCGCCCTCCTGCATCAGCTGCAGTCCCTCTGTCCATCCGGCTATCACCTGTTGCAGTCCGAACACTGCGGGCTCTCCGCGCTGCACGCTGCTGTCGAAGACAGTGCCGTCGATGAGGAAGCCCTCGTAGTGGCACTTCACCGAGTCGGTGGCCTTTGGCTTCTTGCCGTTGCCCTCGCGCAGCACCTGGTACTGCAGGCCGCTGGGAAGAGTCACCACATTCTCCTTCTTACCGTTCTCGGCAAGATATTTCTCGCCAGCCTCCTTGTGCACCTTGCCCTGCTCCAGACGCTCCTTGTTGAGCTTCTCCTCCTGCTGGGCAAAGTACTGCTGAACTATCTGCTGGGCCTCACGATGAGAAATCTTCGGCTCGACACCGTCCAGAATATCGCGAATAGACTGTGCAAAATCTGTTACGTTAAGGTCGCGGGCACCCATCTGTGCCAACTGCTGACCGATGCCCATTCCAAGGGCATAACTAAGTTTATCCATGCTTCTCTATAAAAAATGATGTACGTACACATTAATAAAACGCTGCAAAATTAGCAATTAATTCTGAATTATGTTACTATTTCAAAAAAATTAACTATCTTTTCACTCTAACCCTAAATATATATCATAAGAAAAAGCTTTGCCGTGTCAGAAAAGTTTCATATCTTTGCAGCGTGCAAGGGAGCGCGCACGTCCTCGCACCCAGGCAAACAGCAGTAACAGCTGATACTCATATATAACCCAAACAAAATGCACAGACAAACATGAAACACCTCATAGCCATCACACTCGCCATGGTCGTGGCCATGACAGCAAACGCCCAACAGGAAGAGACATGGGAAGAGGCGTGGGAGGAGATAATGCAGGAGATGGCAGAAGAGGACGAGAACGACGAAGAGCTGCGCGAAGCCATGCACGAACACCTCTCGCAGCTGGCCGCCAACCCGCTGGAGCTGAATACTGCCACCATACAGGACCTGGAGCAGATACCTTTCCTCAACGAGGCACAGGTGCTGGCAATAGCAGACTACCGCATCAAGTACGGGCCCATGAGGTCGATGGCTGAGCTGAAAATGATAAAAGAGCTGGACTACAGGCGACGCGAACTGCTGGAGAGATTTGCATACGTCGACGACACGGTGGAGAGCCAGACACCACGACAGAGGGACAGGCTGCACTCACAGCTGACCGCCACTGCACGCGTGCCATTCTACACCCGCAAGGGCGACGACAACGGTTATCTGGGCTACAAATACCGGCACTCACTGAGATACGAGCTGACCTACGGCAAACATGTGAAAGCGGGACTGACAGGAGCGCAAGACGCTGGCGAGCCATTCTTTGCAAACGGGAACAAGTGGGGCTACGACAACTACTCCTACTACGTGCAGCTGAGCAAGATGGGACTGGCAGAGAAAGTCATAGTAGGCAAATACAAGGTGAAAGCCGGCATGGGACTGGTGCTGGGCAGCAGCTTCCAGCTGGGCAAGCAGGCATCGCTCATGTCATTGGGAAGGACCGTTGCCACACTGCGCCCACACGCCTCACGCAGCGAAGCCGACTATTTCCACGGTGCGGCAGCCACACTGGCACTGCTGGGCAGAGGCAAGGCGACACCACCACTCACACTGACACTCTTCGCCTCGCGCCGAGCCATGGACGGCACACTGGCCGACAACGGAACGGTGACTACACTCAACACCAACGGCTACCACCGCACAGAGAGCGAGATGGAGCGAAAGCACAACACGCACCTCTCGGCCGTCGGCGCACGGCTGGCCTTCACCAGCGGGCGGTGGCTGGTGGCCATGAATGGCGTCTACACATCAATGGACCGCGAGCTGACACCACCTGCTACATCGCTCTACAGACGGTACAACGCCAAGGGACGGCACTTCTCTAACGCAAGCATCGACTACAGATACACCCACCGCCGACTGACGGTGAGCGGAGAGACAGCGGTCTGCCGCGACGGCGCAATGGCCACGGCAAACAGCATAGGAGTCATGCCAGCAGAGGGACTGACCATCACAGCCTTGTGCCGCTTCTACAGCTACAAGTACAACGGGCTTTACAGCCACGCCTTCGGCAACAACAGCAATGCACGAAACGAGAGCGGACTGATGCTGGGAGCAACATGGAACCCGCTGCCACACCTGCACCTGCAGGCATACGCCGACTACGCACATCACCCCTGGGCCAGATACCTGGTGTCGAAACCGTCGGACGACTGGGAGATGATGGCACAGGCTGCGTGGAAAGAGCGACGGTGGACACTGACAGCAAGGACACGCATAAGGCTGAGACAGCGCGACAACGAGGAGAAGACTGCGCTGACCGACAACAACGAGTACCGTGCAAGGCTGGCGCTGACACTTTCGCCATCACGCCGGGTGAAGCTGAAGACGCAGATAGACGCTGTCAGGACATTCTATCTGCAGGCATACAAAGGAGCGATGATAAGCCAACACATCACTGTCAAAAGGCAATCGTGGACGGCCAGCGCCACAGCGGCGTTCTTCAACACCGACGGCTACTACAGCCGGTTATACATGTATGAGCGCCAGATGGCATACGAGTTCTATTCACCGGCATTTTTCGGAAAGGGAATGAGGCTGGCCGCCATGGTAACAGCCGATATAGGCAAGAGTCTGCGGCTGACAGCACGCCTGAGCAACACCAACTACTTCGACAGAGACTCAGCGGGCACAGGCCTGCAACAGACAGACCACTCAAGCCTCACCGACCTGGACCTGCAACTGAGCTGGAAGCTCTGACCAAAGCCACTCAGCTTGCAGTCACAACTACCAGTTGGAAACTATCTAACCCCGAGTTGGAAACTATCTAACCCCGAGTTGGAAACTATCTAACTCCCAGTTGGAGCCTATCTAACTCCCAGTTGAAGCCTAAAATCTTACCTCTTTCAAGTAGTCTGCAAATATTCTTGCGGCACTCTCCACCTTAGCAGCACAAGGGCGCTTACGGTAATACTCCGCCGTGCGCGCAGAGGCCACATAGCTGCACTGGGCACGCTCATGACCCTTCAGCCCAAGAATCTCGGCACAGATGAGACTGCCATTCTCGGCCTCAGAACGCGCCAGCAGCTCCTGCACCACCTTGTAGCAGGCCGACTTGCCCTCACGGTCGCTGCCTTCGGTCTGGCCACAGTCAAGACCTACAAGCATCACTATGCCCGACACGGCACCGCACATCATGCGCAGTCGCCCTACCCCGCCCCCGAAACCGGCGGCTATCTTCTTTGCCAGGGTGTCGTCAAGGCCATACAGGTCGGCAAAGGCAGCCACCACACTCTGACAGCAGCCGTAGCCCTCCATGAACAGGTCTACAGCACGACCGACACGGCGGTCCAGCTCTTCGTCGGTAAGCATCGTCTTCTCCATCATAGCGTCACGACAGCAACTGGGTGAGGAACACATCGCTGAAAAGTATCAGCACGCTGGAGCACACCACGGCGTCGGTAGAAGCCTTGCCCACGTTCACCGAGCCTCCCTCGACGGTATAGCCGAAGAAAGAGGGCACCGAACTGATGATGAAGGCGAAGAACTGGCTCTTGATGATAGACATCCACAAGAACCAGGGCACGAAGTCGTGCTGCAGGCCCAGCGTCAGGTCGTCAGGGGGCATGATGTGACCAATGTAAGCCGTGCCGTAAGCGCCAATGATACCCATGGCCGACGAGAAGATGACAAGGAAAGGCATGATGGTGAGCAGGCCCAAAATCTTGGGAAGAATGAGGTACGACGCCGAGTTCACACCCATAATCTCCAGTGCGTCAATCTGTTGTGTCACGCGCATGGTGCCTATCTCCGACGCTATATTGCTGCCCACCTTGCCGGCAAGGATGAGACACATGATGCTCGACGAGAACTCGAGCAGCATAATCTCACGCGTAGTGTAGCCGGCCACCCAGCGGGGCATCCAGGGCGACTCAATGTTCATCTTCATCTGTATGCAGATCACAGCACCGATGAAGAAAGAGATAAGCAGCACTATGCCGATAGAGTCAATGCCCAGCTGGGCCATCTCCCTGACATACTGCTTCCAAAACATGCGAAAACGCTCAGGAACAGAGAACGTACGCCCCATGAGCATAAGATACCGACCAAAGGTGGTCAACCATTTCACTAACAGCATTTCCAGAAATTTTCGGCAAAGTTACGAAAAAAGCTTGTAACAAAGAAGCGATTTTGGAAGATTAACGCATTTCAGCCTAAAATAAAGGCAATCAAGGGAAAAACGAGGAAGTTCAAATTTGGACTAAAAGCAAATTGGGGAGGATTGGTGAAAGAGTTAAGTTTCCAAATCGTAACCTCATTTAGCCATCTCCTTCATCTTTACAACGAAGCTATTGAAGCTTGTCAGCAGTTCTTCGACGAGCGAAGCGGCAAGCCGATTACCTCGTAGGTACTGCGCTCAATAGATATTACCTCCATAGTCAAATTTAGTTTTTGAAATCTGCGGGCAAAGGTACATCATGATTCCCAGATAAGTTCATTCTGAAAAATTCTTATTGTGAAATAACACTTCAGGGGAACAAAAGCCTAATATCTGTCGAGCTTGCTCATCAGAAAGCAGACAAGCATCTTTGTGTGGCACACCACAGAAAAGTGCGTATTAGGCTACACCCTTCTACCTAATCTATTTGCGGCTTATGTAGACATGTAAACCAATTAATGGCCTATCCTAACGAAAGGATAGACCATCAAGTGTAGATTTTGAACAAATCTTTATTTCACAACGACTTTCTTCACAGTGCCATCATCCAATACCATAATATTTAATCCCTTTTGCAGTTTATCCTGTTTCTTGCCATTGGGAGAGTAGATGCGTATATTGCCCTGTCTTGTCATCAGAACCTCTATGATTCCAGATGTATAATTTGCATATACCACGACATCGTGGGCTGGCATCGTTTGGGGCAAGTCAGTCCACTCGAAAGTGGCGTAGTCACCCTCTGGCTGCGGTTCTGGAGTGATGGTTGCTCCATACTCGTATATTGTTTCCTTATATATTACATCATCAATCATATAAGTCAGCTTAAACTTGTTGATTGTGAATATTCCTGTTACTATTACATCATGAGCAGGCATAGTCTCTGGTATCTCGCTCCAACCCGAGAAGGTATAGCCCTCTTTCGTGGGTGCAGGTTCTTGTGTGATAGTAGTTCCCTCCTCTATTTCGTAAACTTTATATTCTTTACTGTCAACCACATATGTTAACCTGTACTTATCTGCATCGCTAATACTTACAAAATTCTTCCATCCTGGAGCACCCTGATAAGCTTCTTTACATCCCCGTGGCACTTTTAGCGGAATAGTATAATTCGAGAATGAATCGTCATACAAAAAAGGTGGAGTCTCAGATAATACTTTAACATATTCAAGTTTGTTACAATCACGAAATGCACTCTGGTAAATAGCTTCCACTGAAGATGGGATTACAACGTTCTTCAGATTATCACATCTTTCAAAACAACTTTTCTTTAAACTTATAATGCCCTCCGAAAAGTCTATTGTTATTAATTTGTTACAATTCCAGAATGCTTGTTCACCAATGGATGCTACTTTGCTAGGAACAGAAAGAGATTTCAAACTGGAACAGCCATAGAAAGCCCTATCACCGATGAACGTTACAGTATTTGGAATTGTTATTGATGATAATTTACTGCAATACATAAAGGTTTCAGTTTCAATAGCAGACAGATTGTCGGACAATATGATTTTCTCAAGGCTTTGACAACCATAAAAAGCACCATTAATAACTGAATTTTCAGACATATTTGATATTTTTGTTACACTATTTGGCAAAGAAACAGATTTCAAATTTATACAATTCATAAATAATCCTGCTTCAATTGTTTTTATTCCATTGGGAATGTCAATAGAAGTAAGACTACTACAGTTTTGGAAAGCATTATATCCGATAGAAATATCACCACTGGATATATTAATCGATGTTAGTCCAATACAACCCTGGAATGCGTATCTACCAATTGTTGTAACGCTACTAGGAATTGAAATAGAAGTCAACGCACTGCAATTACGAAAAGCGCAATCCGCAATTGTGGTGACACTATTTGGAATTGTAATATTAGTTAAACTTCTGCAACCTGAGAACGCGCCTCCATCTTCTTCTGACATTGACCATTTAACACCTTCTATAGTTGTAACACTATTGGGAATTGTAACAGAGATAAGCCCACTACAGTCTTGAAATGTACCACGCTTAATGATAGTTACTTTATTTGGAATAGTTACGGATAAAAGTGAACTGCAACCCTTAAAAGCATCAACACCAATACTTGATATGTTGTTTGTAAGATTGATAGAAGTAAGTCCACTACAACCATGGAATGCTTCATCTCCAATGCTAATCACACTACTGGGTATGGTGGCAGAGATTAAACTACTGCAGCCAGAGAAAGCACCGTCACCAATGTTTGTTACACTATCAGGTATTCTTAAAGAAATTAGACTACTACATCCAGTGAAAGCACCTTTATATCCACCATAGTAACTATCATACTCTCCACCTATTTCTTTTACAGTATTTGGAATTGTGACCGAAATGAGACCACTACAATTTAAAAATGCACCAGCTGACACACTTTCTGTTCCGTCCTCAATCATTATGTTTGTTTCACTCATAGTTCCTTTGTAGTTATAAGCAACTTTTCCTACATATATCAAACCATCTGGTTTCGCATTAAACCATGTAGTTCCAGAAAAAGCAGAATATCCAATCCTGACCACACTATCCGGAATTGTTATAGAAGATAGATTCTGACAATTATAGAAGGTATAATGCCCAATGTATGTAACACTGTTGGGAATAATTATTGATGTTAAGCCAGTACACCCCCAAAATGCTCCTTGCACATATCGTTCGTCAGCTCCTATGCTTGTAACACTGTTAGGTATCGTAACTGAATTAAGATTTGTACAACCGTAAAAAGCACCAGTACAGATATTTGTAACACTATATTGTATGCCATTATATATGACCTTATCAGGAATACTTATTTTAGAGAAAGAATATCTTTGATTCCCAGATGTAACTTCTGCCTCTTTCGTTTCTTCATTCAGATTGTAATAGAGAATACCAATAAGTACTCGTTCATATCCATGCATTACAAAAGGAAGCAACAGTAGTGCCATTGTTAGTAATAATTTCTTCATTTTATTAGTTGTATTATAATGTTATTATTGTTTAATTTCACAAAAAGAAAACGTGGACAATTTACTTCGTCTACGTTGTTCGAGGTATTGGGGAAAAACCTAGTAGCTTAAACGAGTAAATGCCCACGCCGAACGGCGTGAACCATCTACTTCAGTTCTTGCTACTGTTGTCTAATTCCCCAATTATCGAACAACAAGAATCAAAAGTGGACGTTCTGTCTTATGTCCTTATGTTTGTTGTTATGTTACCATACGCATTTATGCTTTAAAGGGTGAAACACTAATTTCAATGGCAAAGATAGTAACTTTTTCAGAAATATGGAAAGATATTATTAGAAAAATGATGCGTTGATGCAAATTTGACTGATTTTTGAACGTTTAACCAAATAAAAATTGTAATTTTGTACCGTTAAAGAAAAGAGAAAAAGATGGAAGTTGTAATCCCTGAACATAATATTAGAGTTCGAATAGATATGAATCAATGTTTATTGGACATCAAATCTTCTATGGAGAGCATTCTCAGCAAGTGGGCGATGCTTCCATCAATAGGTAATGGTGAGGGTGATGGAATTTCTTTTTGCATGCT
>Ga0247610_10003705_pt1 | contig 16632 bp, 6 predicted proteins | sample 174DNAGHGhighgp2_FD_193483 | JGI IMG/M metagenome (GOLD analysis project Ga0247610, IMG submission 193483) | Sheep rumen microbial communities from Palmerston North, Manawatu-Wanganui, New Zealand - 1742 DNA GHGhigh gp2 | ecosystem: Host-associated > Mammals > Digestive system > Stomach > Rumen ... | reverse complement strand
GTATTCTCTTCGAACAAGCAGCTGGTTTATGCCCTGCAGAAGCAGGCGCAGAAACAGCAGGCGGACGCCATCGTGAACGTCCGTTTCTCCTACATTCCCGCCCTACTGATAGGGATTCCGTACGCGGAAGGGGACTTGGTGAAGTATAAGTAGTTCGAACCGATGCCCTTCGACACGGTGTGTTGGATGTCTTGTTTGTTTGATTCGCCCAAAATATCGATTTTTATTGTCTATAAACAATAAAAATTATATTTTTCATTTTTTGTTGTCTATGGACAATAAAAATTATTATCTTTGCCGCCAGTTATAATACAAAGGAAAATGGAAGTACTTACAAGGAGGCACTATGCGGATATTGTGGATTCGTGGATAGGCAAAGGCAACATCATCGCCTTGGTTGGCTCGCGCCGCGTTGGCAAAAGCTATGTTCTCAAAGACTTTGTGCAGCGTCACATGGATGAGACGGATGTCAATATCATTTTTATAGACAAGGAAAAGAAGGCGTTTAAAGACATCAAGACCAAAGACGACTTGGATAACTGGATTGAAGCACGCTTCATCCCGGGAAAGCACAACTTTATCCTCATTGACGAGGTGCAGGAAATTGAGCACTTTGAAGAGAGCATTTGCAACTGGTACTCAGAGGATAACACGGATGTCATCATTACCGGCAGCAATTCCAAGATGCTTTCCGGCGAGTTGGCCACCTTGATTTCCGGACGACATGTGGAGGTGCGCATCCATCCGCTCACCTATTCCGAGTTTCTGGAATTCCACAACCTTCCCGACAGCGACGAAAGCCTCATGATTTATCTGACCTACGGCGGTCTTCCTGGTCTCAGGAAAGTGGGGCTTGACAGTGACGAGCAGGTTTGGGCCTATCTCACCAGTGTCTTCAATACGATCATGCTCAAGGATATCATCGAGCGGCACGACATCCGCAACATCCCTTTCTTAAACAACCTCATCGCCTTCTATGCTGATACCACCGGCAAACTCACCTCGGCCAACAGCATTGCCAAATACATGAAGTCGCAACATGAGAATGTGTCGGCCAACCTTGTCCTGCTCTATCGGGGCTTCTATGCCGAAGCTTACCTGTTAGACATCGTGCCCCGTTACGACATACACGGGAAGAAGATTTTCGAGTCCAACGAAAAGATCTATTGGGACGACTTGGGGCTTCGCAATCTCAAAGCGGAGGGTGGCATGGATTCTTATATTGAGAAAGTAATCGAGAATGCCATTTACAAGCATCTGCGCTTTCTCGGCTACGAGGTGAAGGTGGGCGTGCTGAATGCAGGGGAGGTGGATTTCGTCTGCACCAAGCCCGGCAAGACCGTTTACATTCAGGCGAGCTATATTATAGCCGAAGAGTCCACCCGCAAGCGGGAATTCGGCCCTTTGGAAAAGATTCGCGACAATCACCCGAAATTCGTCATCAGTGCAACACCATTGTTGAATACAAGAGACGAAAATGGAATCACTCATTTGTCCTTAAGAAAGTTTCTCAAGGAAGGGTTACCGTCAGTGTGACGAACCCGAAAATGCCGTCTTTTTTTCTTAATTCCCTCTCAAAACCCCGCTTTATTCCGTCTCACATCCATAACCTGGCGGTTTTCGACAGCATCTTGATTTTCAACGCTGTTTTTATCCGTTAAGCCTCAAATAATACCCCACTCGTCATATTTTTGGTTGAGACGGAACATATTTTGGAAATGACGGAATATTTATAGGCGAATATGTTGTATCTTTGCCATCGATAATTAATCATAATCAAATTATGATCAAGCAAGTCTTAAACATCATCACAACAGTGGGAGTGCTGTTGACGCTGCTCCAAGCTCCCACTTTGGCTCAACCAAGCATTCGCCTTACGGGACAAGACAGTCATGGTAGTTACGTGCAGTTACATCATGCTGTCATTGAGGATATTACGCAAGAATGGTCGGATACCTTGTTTTATCCGGACACCATTCTCGTTTTGTCGGGGGTGGGGCTGGAGAACTATGAACGGGTGGAGAAGCTGACCCTGTTGCAGAATACGCCCAACCCTTTCGACGGGGTGACGGATTTCACGCTCATGATGCCCAACGAGGACAAGGTGAGCATTGAAGTGTTCGACATGGCTGGACGGAAAGTGACGGGTAAGTCGCAGCGGCTTTCGGCGGGTGCGCACACCTTCCGCGTTTGGCTGAACACGCCGCAGCAGTATTTACTGATGGTGAGGACGACTCGCGAGAAAGTTTCCATCAAGATGGTGAACAACGGATCTGGCGGCAGCAGCCATATAGCCTATAATGGGGAGTATGCATTGTCATATACCTTAAAATCCAGCAGGAGTGGCGGTTATGAGGACGGTGACCTGCTTCGTGTTACAGGTTTCCGTCAGGTGAATGGACTATTTCTGCCGAGTGAAACCATGGAAATCACCACCATTCCGGATGAGACAGTCGTTCTGACATTCGCCACCTTGGGGGAGCTTTCCGGAGTGCGGCATTTTGTTGATACCAACACGGTGCTTATTCCAGATGGCGTGGAGTGTGACGGAGATTGCTTCGGTACCATGAATATTCATATCTATGGTTATGATCCGGATGCGGTGTTGCAAAGTATAGAACAGTTGACTTACGTTCGCTTGAAAATGGAACACGAACGAATCGGAGACCTTTGGATTCAGTTGGTTTGTCCCAATGAACAATCCGCTACCATAATGACAAAAAGTTGGTCGGGGCAATCAAGCCAATATAACGGTTGTGCAAGTCTTATCCCATTGTTGTATTGGGGATGGCCAGGGGGCAACAACGAACCACAATATGCTCACTTTGGATGTTATGACATACACAACAGCAATCCTAGTTGCGATCCGACTGTGAATCCAATGGGCGAATGTTGGAATTACTGCTGGTCAATGGACACTACTCACGGACAGACGTATGCCTGCGGAGGTTCGCGGGTTTGGGAATCGTGTAACCATTTTACCACGTATAATCCCAGCTTTAACGGCAGTACGAATAATTATGTCGCGGCTACGGATGTGACCACGTTGTCTAACATGTATAAACCGGACGAATCGTTCTCCTATTTGGTCGGTTGTCCGCTGAACGGTCTTTGGCAAATCCGTGTCTTGGATGCTCTCAATGCTGATAATGGTTACGTAGAAGAGGCGGAAATCGCCATCGATGTCCCAATTGCCTGTCCGATTGACAGTCCGTATGTAGCCTCTGGCGCTGTTACTTCCGTAACGCGCAATTCGGTCGTATGTAGCGGCGAGGTCCTTTCTGAAGGACTGGCGACTGTGACGGAACGCGGTTTCTGCTGGGACACGCTGCCGAACCCGACTCTTGCGGCCTCCAATATGGCTGTTGGATCAGGAATGGGTACTTTCACCGCAACGCTGACGGGACTGACCGCAGGGACACCCTACTACTGTCGCGCTTACGCCACTAACGCCTACGCCACCGTCTATGGCGAAACGGTCACCTTCACCACGGATGCAAACGTTGCTCCATCCCTCATGACCGTGCAAGTCTCATCGATTACGGATACTTCCGCAATCGTGGGTGGCTTGATTGTGAATGATGGCGGTGTGCCCATTTTGGAGCGCGGCATTTGTTGGGGACTGACTGACGTGCCTACATTAACGGACAGCTACGTGACAACATCCACAGCCTCAGATAGTTTTAGCTGTGTTTTGACCAACCTTACCTCAGCCTCTCACTATTATGCAAGGGCTTACGCTACCAACGCCGTAGGTACAGGCTATGGGGATGTGGTCGATTTTACCACAGAAATCGGACTTCCGGCTGTGGCGTTGGACTCCATTACCAACATCGGTTCCTCGTATGCCACCTGTCACGGAGCACTGCTGACGGATGGTGGCGACGCAACCGCAGTGGTGGGATTATGCTGGTCGGCAAACCCAACGCCAACTTTGACGGACAACCATGTCGAGTGGAACGGCACAGTGGGTGCTTTCCAGCAGATTATTGGCGGCATCCATGACACACTCTGCTATGTCCGCCCGTATGCCACCAACGCGATGGGTACGGTCTATGGCAACATCCTGAGTTTCGCGCCGGACACCATTCCCACTTCTGTTCATCTCTCCTTAATCCATCTTGATCACAACTACGCCACCATGCGGGTGACTATCGTATGCGACAGTTCCGCTGCCATCTCCAACCGGGGACTTTGCTTGGACACGCTGCCGCAGCCGGATCTTTCGAATCGGAATTTCCCAACAACCAGCACGGACAACGTTTTCGACATTCTTGTGGATAGTCTTGAACGGGCCTCCACCTATTATCTGCGTGGATATTGCGTTTCCAACGGCACGCTCCTTTTCAGCGACGACTATCTGCTGCTGACGGTGGCGGAGGACGGGCAGCCCTGCATAGGAACCCCCACGCTGACCGATCACGAGGGTCACGTCTATAACACCGTGCAGGTGGGCAGTCAGTGCTGGATGCGGACGAACCTCTACACCACCCATTATACTGATGGAACGGCAATCCCATATGGAGGTACGGGAGCGGGAGCATATTCCATGTATGAACCGTATTACTACAAGCTTACCTATAATACGGATTTGCTTCCCACTTACGGATACGCTTACAACTGGAAAGCGCTCACCCAAAACTCCACCACCACGAACGTGAATGTGCAAGGCATCTGTCCTGACGGCTGGCATATCCCTGATGCTTCAGAATTTGGAGTCTTGCGGAATTACACGGGTGCGCACTACGCTTGCGGGGAAGATACCAATAGTGTTGCAAAAGCCCTTGCGGATGTCTCCGGTTGGAACACATCGACCGCAAACTGTTCTCCAGGAGCTTATCCTTCCAACAACAACCTCACGGGATTCTCTGCTTATCCTTCCGGTGGTCATTATCAATACACCTTCCAGGTGGGTGAGGTAGCCTATATTTGGAGCCGAACCAACCATTACACCTTCGACAGCACTCCTTATTACAGTTATGCCCATGTTTTCAAGATATCCTATAATGGTCAAATGCTCGCTGAGGCCTCGTATTATTATGATCGTGCGTTTCCGGTGCGTTGCGTGAGGAATTATTAAACTTCAAAGTTCAAGATTAATTATGAAATATGATGATATGAAAAGGAAATTCTTTTTGATCTGGATATTATCAGGAATGTTGTGCGGTATCAATGCTAAAGCGCAGCAGGTAACTGTGGCCGATGGCACTTCGGAGTCGTTGTATTACCCGCTGTCGGTGTATCATTGGACGCAATCACAACATTCGCAATCGATCTATCCGGCTTCCATGCTTACCGAATTGCAGGGACATTATATTACAACGCTGACATGGTATTTTGTAACTATGCCGACATTGCAATGGAATGGGATTCAGACGGTTAGATTGGGTGTTACGAATGACAACAATCTGTTGGGCGGTTTTTCGGGTTCCCCGACAGTAGAAGTGTGGTCAGGGCAGATGTCCGCCTTTTTCGAGGAGGGGTGTTTGCGTATTCCGCTGGACACGGCTTTCTTATATACGGGCGGAAACCTGTTGGTTGAGGTTTATAAGCCGGCGGGAGGAAGTTACGGAAGTGAACATTTCTATGGGCAAATACAATCGTCAAGTCAAATGCCCCTGTTAATATCATCCATTAATGTGGTCGGCAATAACAGTAATGTCCCATACGAAGGGAATATTCTGCCCAAGTTGACTTTTACGTATCAGGATAACGACTGTTCATTTCCGGAGATGTTAGCTTCTTTCGGTATCACAACCTCCACGGCAAATTTGTCATGGGTGCCAGGCGTTTTAGGCATGGCGAATCAGTATCAGGTGGCCTATCGCACGTCAGCGGACACATCCTATACAGAGGTAATGGTCTCGGATACATTCTGCACGTTGTCGAATTTGATTCCAAACACGACTTATTATTGGAAAGTGAAAGCTTTGTGTGGTGATTCAGCATCAAGTGACTGGAGTTTGGAGAGAACGTTCACCACGCTGCGTACGTATGCCAATGTGCCGTATTACTGCGACTTCGAGGATTCCGTGGAGAATGCTTTATGGTACCTGCCAACCAGTTATCCATATTGGTATTATGGCAAGTGGTTTATAGGATCATACGTTTCATATTCAGGAAATAATTCTTTGTATATTACATACGATGATGGTGTTACCAATACTTGCAGTAGTAGTGCCAGCGATTTAGAAAAAATATGGTCATATAGGGAATTCTATCTGGATCCTCTATATCCCCAATATGTTATTTCCTTCAAACATCGCGGCTATGGGCGTACAACGCCGTATTTCGGGCCGAGCGGTAACACTACGCTCAAAAAACTGTGTTCTGGTTCCTTCTTGCCGTATGACTCTGTTTGGATGGATCACAGCTACACGTTTAGTGTCGATACACCGGGCGTTTATCGTCTTTCATTCCGTTGGTACAAGTGGGAGGATGATGGTAAGCCTGGCATTTCCATTGATGACATTTCCATCACGGGAGTTTCTTGTCTGCCACCTAACACCCTGACCACCACGAATATCACCGATTCCTCCGCCACGCTTTCTTGGCAGCACGATTGCGTGGATGCTCCGATGGGCTACATCGTGGGCTATAAGACGGCTGGTGATTATAACTACACGGAATTTACCGTTTATGACACTAATTCAGTGACACTCACGGGTTTGTCTATTTATACCGATTACTACTGGCGGGTGAAAACGCTCTATAACGATTCTGTTTCTACGGATTGGAGCAGCGTGGCTACGTTCAAGACGGAACTCCAGTGGGTGCACCCGCTTCCTTATTATTGCGATTTTGAGGATGCGGTCGAAAACTTGGCATGGAATGTGCCGGTCATTTCGGGAAACAACAAAAACCGTTGGTACTTAGGCCATAACACCTACCACAGTGCCAACACTTCGTTGTATGTCACCACAAAGGCCAACGGCTCTGACAATAACTATGTTTACACATCCGAATCAGCGCTTTGGACCTATCGTGATGTCTATTTTGACCCGCAATATGCTGGTTATGAATTCTCTTTTGATGCTAAAGTGCGTGGGGATGAGAACAATGCATACGCCATGGTGTATATTGGTGCACCGATTTCCCCTTCCGACAGTATGCCGATGGACAGTTTGGTGCAGATAGGAGATAAGATCCACCACACGAGCAATGACTATTCTCCAGCTTGGAAACATTACGAATACACATTGGAAAGCACCTTTGCCGGTGTGCGGCGCATCTACTTTTTCTGGCAGAATCACAATATTAATTCGGGATATTATCCAGCCATTGCCATTGATGACATTTCCATCACGGGTACAAGTTGTGCGCGTCCGTTGCATCTGTCGGATATTCCATCTGATACCACTGCACAACTCACGTGGCAGGCGTGTGAGTTCGGAAGCCCGGAGTCCTACACGGTCGCTTATAAATCCGCATCAGATTCCGCTTACACGGAAATAGCGACGTCGGACACAACCATCACTTTGAACGGTTTGCAGCCGCTGACCGATTATACGTGGAAGGTGCGCACTAACTGCTCCGATGAAGAACATAGCGAGTGGAGCACTGAACAGAATTTCAGTACTTTCCAGACGCTCGCCACGATGCCATACGCCTACGGTTTTGAAGAATCGTCGGAGAACGCCGCATGGGCTAACTACTACGAAGCCTCGCAGCACAAATGGTGCATTGGAAGCACCGTTCAACATAACGGTCAGTATTCCAGTTATATTTCCAAAGATAACGGAGCGACCTATCAGACCAACAATCCCAACTATGCAGAGGCTTATCTCTATCGGGATTTCTTTTTCGACCCGACATACGACGAATATGTGCTGGAATTCGATTTCAAGACCTTTGACACTACGAGCCAAACAGATATTTCAGTGTATGTAGTATCTCCTGCATCGCCTGGTTTTTCCGCTCCTTCTAACGGTAGTCTGGTAGAAACTATTCTTTTTACAGACACTTTGTGGCATCATGTTAGCATTGCGATAAACCGGACGCACGTTGGTGTGCAACGGCTCGTTTTCGAGTGGGCGAAAGACAACTATAATTTAGCGAAGGGTTCCTGTGCCGTTGATGATATAACGTTCACTGCGGTTGCGTTCGGACGGCCGTATGATTTGGTCTCCTCAAATGTCACCCATAATGCCGCCTTGTTGACCTGGACATCAGGCAACCGTCAGGCACCTGCTTCCTATCAGCTGGCTTATCGAGAGGATGCAGATACCGCTTATACCATCGTTTCGTTGACCGACACTGTATGGCAGGCTGCTTCGTTGATGTCGGCCACCCGTTATCACTGGAAAGTGCGGGCTGTGGCAGCAGATGGCACGCTGAGTGCCTGGAGCAAGGAAGCGGTGTTCTTTACGGCTGCGATTACGCCTTATTTTACCGATTTTGAAAACGATGCCGACTGGGGCGGTTGGCATCAGGCCTCTGTCTCTTTTAACAATGATGGCTGGATTATTGGTGATGCAGTCGCTTTTGGCGGATCCTATTCGCTCTATGTTTCGCATGACGACGGTGTCACGAACACTTGCAATTCGATGTATTCTAACGAAGATCCCATAAGCGTATATCGTGACGTTTACTTTGTACCTGGTGCTGACGAATATCTCATCTCCTTTGATTATTTGGGTATAGAAGCTGAGATAAAGCTGCAATCGTTGGAGGATTCGCTTTCCAATGCAGTGCTTGTCGGCTCCGTCCCATCTTCCAATCAGTGGCAACATCACTATATCGTCATAGACTCCTCTTTTTCGGGCTTTCAGCGCTTGTTCTTCGATAGAATACGTGCTGATGCATCGGATAAGGCTGGGGCGGTGGATAATTTGAAGGTGAGTGTCTCCACTTGTCCTCCTCCAACCATGCTGGTCACCACCATGACAGCTCCCAATGCCGCCCGTTTTACTTGGAGTCCCGTCGGAAGCCAAGCTTATACGTTGGCTTATAAACCCCAAGGCGATACAGTTTACACGATGGTTAATGTGCAGGACACTTCAGTGTTGATTACCAACCTTATCCCCGACATTCCCTATTTTTGGAAAGTACGCACCCAATGTGGCGATGATCCCGGTGACTGGAGCTCCGAATGCCCTTTCCATACGCAACCGCTACTTCCTTATTTTTGTGATTTCGAGGATGGAGACGAGATTGACCATTGGACGTATGACCATGGCAGTGATTGGAATTATTTGACCATCGGCGCGGCACCGATGGACAACGGCAATGTCACCTTGCATGTGGGTTCTGCGTTTGGAGACGGAAACTACAATTATTACGCTACTGCCCGTCTATGGGCCTATCGTGACATTTTCTTGGGAGGAGATGTTGACAAATACCAGATTTCATTCGATTACAGAGGTTTGGGACAAACCGACGCGGATTTTGCACGGGTCTATCTTGGTCCTCCGGCAACACCTTCCGGACTTAACGCTCCCGAAGGAGCGGAACAACTTGGTGGCGACCTCTGTATGGTGCCGTCATGGACACACTACAGTTTCGAGGTGGATTCAAGCCACTCGGGATTGCAGCGAATCTATTTTCAGTGGCGTTGCGACTCGTATAACGGTATGAATCCGGGTGCTGCAATAGACAACATCACCGTTCAGGTTTCGGATTGCGCCATACCGGTGAATCTTGTCGCGCATTCCACAACAGACACCTCTGTCACGTTATCTTGGAACCCGGGCAATGCCAATGCACTGCCGATGAGCTATACCGTGGCATACAAGTTATTAAACGACAGTGCCTTCATTGAAGTTACAAGTGCTGATACTTTTTTGCAAATTACAGGCTTGCTGCCCGACAGCTACTATTACTGGATGGTTCGGGCAAACTGCTCCGACACTGACCACAGTTTATGGAGTAACGGCGCCCGCTTCACCACCCTTCAGCCGATGTGTGCTACTCTTCCGTACGAATGTGGCTTTGAAGATGCAAGCGAGAATACCTCTTGGTCGTTCGTTTGCCTCAGTGGCCCTAATGAATGGATGATAGGGGATGGAGTGCATCTGTCTGGCGATTCTGCATTATATGTCACTGATGACAGTGCTACGAATCACTATTCCAACGGTTCGGTGTCTCAGATTTGGGCATATCGCGACATATATTTCCCTCCCGGCAACGACGAGTACGATCTTTCCTTCGATTTCAAAGGCAAAGGTAGTAGCAGCCACTACGCCAAGGTCTTCTTGGGCACACCTGCCACTCCGTTTGAAACCTTCACGCCAGAGGGTTCGGAACAGCTGGGCGCAAGTTTGTACAACCAGGAATCATGGCAACATTATCATTTTTATATCGATGCTGCTCATAGTGGCGTACAAAGGCTTTACGTGATGTGGACCAACAACACTTACTCGGTTACGCAACCACCCGCTGCATTCGACAATTTCGAGATTGCTGCCAATCCTTGCCGGGAACCTGTTGAACTGTGGTCTGCCGCATCGGACAGTAATGCCACACTCTCTTGGACTTTGCGCAGGGGCGGTCAGGGTACGAACTATACGGTGGCCTACCGTCCGCAAAACGACACGGCGTACACATACGTGACCGTTTCCGACACTTTCTTGACTGTCCAAAATCTGCTCAGCAATGTTTTCTATTATTGGAAAGTAAAACAGAATTGCGACGTACAATATAGCCAATGGAGCGAGGAGTCATCATTTTATACCAATGGTAACATTCTCTATGTTTGCGATTTTGATACGCCTGAGAGTGTGAGTTCTTGGCAAATGAGTTCCAATGTGTCGAGTCAGCGATGGTTTGTCGGTCGTCATGCCGAATGTATGCCTAACGGGACTCTTTATGTTTCCTCTGACAATGGCCAGACCAATAGCTATAACCCTTCCGTAACTGCGAACTGTTGGGCTTATACGGATATTTTTGTCACCCCAGGACATTCAACCTATTACTTCTCGTTCGATTTCAAGGGAATGGGTGAGTATAATTATGACTATGTGGACGCATTTGTCGGCCCGACGACTCTACCGTCTGGAAACTCGACTCCCTCAGGTGCTTTGAAGTTGGCTTCCAAATTGTGTTTGAAGGATGGTTGGACACATTACCAATACACCTTTGATTCCACGCATACTGGTTTACAGAGAATCTATTTTCTGTGGCGTAATGACAATTCTGGAGGGACGAATCCACCAGCCGCTATCGATAACGTGTGCTTATCTACAGAGGATATGCAACCGCCGATGATGCAGGTCGTACCAACGGATATCTCCGCCCTTGTTACATGGAATATGGCCGACACGCTCACTCCTGCTTCCTATACCGTTGAGTATGCGATGTTGACAGATTCCGTCATGGCTGTTGTGACAGTTAATGATACGATGTGCAATATTACTAATCTTCAGCCCGTTACGGACTATTTAGTCCGCGTGCGTGCTAATTATGCCGACGGACAATCAGGGCTTTGGCAGATGAGAGAATTCCAAACGCAGCACCAGTTGGCCCATATTCCATATTATTGTGATTTTGAGGATCCTGTGGAAGTCAATAGTTGGCAATATGTTAGTTATGGCTCTGTGAACCAATGGGTTGTTGATACGGCAGCTACACAAAGCGAAGGACACTCCCTTTATGTCAGTAATGATGGTGGATTGACGAATGCCTATACATTCAATTCCCCCTCCACGCTTTGGGCATACCGCGACTTCCATATAGATCCGGAACAAAATCCGTATCAGATTACTTTTGATTTCAGGGGTATAGGTGAAATTTATAATAATACGGTGTATGATTATGCGAAGGTTTTCATTGGACCTGTTGCAACTCCGAATGTGGGATCCAATTACGTTGTAATCCTTGATGGCGCTGTGCAGATAGACACGATACTTTATCAACGAGACCAATGGACTACCTATAGCGACACATTTAATGCCACCACCAGTGTTGTGCGATTGTATATTCTTTGGAGAAATGACGGTTCTTTGGGGAACAATCCGGCAGGAGCGTTCGACAACATCTGCATAGTTCCATTTGGATGCAATCCGCCTGCCGCAATTGCCATTGACTCTGTCTCCTATACGGAAATGTCGTTTAGCATTACGGATATATTGGCTTTTCATCACGAATGGGATATAACGTTGTTGGCGGAAGGGGATACGTTGGACGAATCGCTTGTCCTGACTTTACAAGACACTATGTCACATACATTTACGGAGCTTGACAGCGGCACCGTATATACATTGTACGTTCGCACCCGTTGCGATGAGGAAGACTTCAGCGACTGGATTACGCTCACATTCTGCACACTAATAGACACTTCCATTGTGGATACCACTCAGATTATTGATAGTGTGAGTGTTGCTCACTATTTGCTTGAACATGCGATATCAATATTCCCCAATCCCGCAACACATCACCTTGATGTACGTGCAGAAAGCGATATAAATATCTCGTTCATAGAAATTTACGATATCTATGGCAGATTGGTCTTGCGTTCAGAGGCGATTGAAGATCCGAAACGGGTCCACGTGTCGAAGCTCTCTTCCGGTACTTATCTGATGCGTATCAACACGGATAAGGGTGCGGTGACAAAAAAGTTTGTGAAACGGTGATTTGCCGTAAGATACTTAATTCTACATTTTACATTCTTCATTAAAAAATGTATCTTTGCCGCCGCGAGTTTGCGTTATGAAAAATAGGACTTTTCTATATATATTGGCCAAGTGCCGGCGGTTCATCAAAAAGCACTTTACGGACAGGACCACTGTCCTGATTCTCAGTGTGGTTATCGGGATGTTGGGGGCGGCGGCAGCCATCATCATCAAGAACTTGCTGCACTTCACCACACGGTTGGTCAACCAGGCGTTTGCCGTGACCGACATCAACTATCTCTATCTGATTTTTCCGCCCATCGGTATATTCCTCACGCTGCTGTTTGTACGGCGGGTGGTGCGCGACAACCTCAGCCACGGGGTGAGCATCGTCCTGAAGTCTATCTGCAAAAGCGACGGCATGTTGCGTTTCCATAACGTCTATTCGTCGATGGTGGCGAGCGCCATCACTGTCGGTTTCGGCGGTTCCGTGGGGTTGGAGGCCCCGATTGTGCTCACCGGCAGTGCCATCGGTTCGAACGTGGCGCGTTTTTTCAACCTTAACACGCGCCAGACCACTCTGCTGTTAGCGTGCGGCTCCACGGCCGCGATGGCCGCCATCTTCAAAGCGCCTATTGCCGCGTTGGTCTTCACTTTTGAGGTGCTGATGCTCGACCTGACAGGCAGCGCCATACTTCCCTTGCTGCTCTCTGCCGCCACCGGAACGGTGATGTCTGTGCTTTTTCTCGGGCAGGATGTGATGTTCACCATCAGCGGCACACAAGGTTTCTCGGTCCAGAATATTCCGTTTTACATTATTTTGGGTGTGCTCAGCGGCTTCATCTCTGTCTATTTCCTGCGCACTTCGCGTTGGCTGGAAAAACTGACGCGCAAAATCAAGAAGGTATATGTGCGGGCAATCATCGGCTCGTTGGCATTATGTCTGCTCATTTACCTCTTCCCAGCGTTCTACGGTGAAGGATATAACAACATCAACGACCTGCTGCACGGAGAGTGGATTTCCGTGTTCAATAACTCTCCCTTGCTGAAGGTGATGGGTCATGAAGGCTTATTGGTGTTGGCGGTCATCGGCATCATCCTGATGAAGGTCTTCGCCACCACGTTCACCACCACGGCCGGCGGTGTGGGCGGCGTATTCGCCCCGACGCTCTTCATCGGCGCATTCACCGGGTTTTTGGTGGCACACGTCGCCAACCTCTATCTGCACATCCAGCTGCCGTATGTGAACTTCATCCTCGCGGGTATGGCCGGCGTGATGACGGGCGTGATGCAAGCCCCGCTTACGGCTATGTTCCTAATCGCCGAATCTTCAACGGGTTACACGCTTCTGATCCCGCTGATGATTACCGCCGCCTGCTCCTACCTTTGCGTGAATCCGTTCGAGAAATATTCCGTTTACACCCAGCCGTTAGCCGAAAAAGACAACCTGCGCACTCACAACAAAGACAAATACGCCCTCCGCAAACTCCCTTGGCATCAGACTATTGACACCAATATCCTCACCATTCCCGTTCACAGTACCCTGCGCACCTACACCGATGTCATCGCACAATGCAAGCGCAACCTCTTTGTAGTCATCGACGAAAACAACCTCTTCTCGGGCCTCCTGGTGATGGACGACCACCGCGACGTTATTTTCAAACAGGAACTCTACGACAAAGTGCACGTCGAGGACCTGATGATTGAGCCCGAAGAGTTCATCTACGACGACGACACGGCAGCGAAAGTGCTGGAGAAGTTCAAACGCACCGGCAACTTCAACATGCCTGTCATCACCCGCGACCGGAAATACATCGGCTTTGTCTCGAAAGCCAAGTTTTTAACTGAGTATCAGACGTTTATCGCGGACAACTCGGAAGACTAATGTAGAATGTAGAATGATGAATGCTGAATTATGAATAAAAAACGACTAAATACATTAACCCTCTAATCCTTTAACCTTTTAACCCATAAACCATAAACCTTAAACCTTAAACCATATAATGGAAATAATCAAAACCAAAATTGAAGGACTGTTAATCATCGAACCGACGGTTTTCAAAGATGACCGCGGGTATTTTTTCGAGAGTTATAACGAACAAAGATTCAAAGAGTTGGGCGTTTTGGACAATTTCGTGCAGGACAACCAGTCGTGCTCGCAGAAGGGGGTAGTGCGCGGGTTGCACTTCCAGAAGCCGCCGTATGCACAGGCCAAGCTCGTGCGGGTACTGCGCGGCGCGTGTCTCGATTTCGCGGTTGACATCCGTAAGGGCAGCCCCACCTACGGGCAGTACGTCTCCACGCTGCTCACCGCCGATAATTTCCGCCAATTCTACCTGCCTGCCGGTTTCGCACACGGATTCGCCGCCTTGGAGGACGACACCATCTTCGCCTACAAGTGCTCCAACTTCTACAACAAAACCTCCGAAGGCTGCATCTTGTTCAACGACAAAGACTTGAATATCGACTGGCAGGTGGAGAATCCAATCACGTCGGAGAAGGACTTGCTGGGCGAGGCGTTTGCAGATTTCGTGTCGCCGTTTGAATACTAATTCATTGTAGAGACGCGCCATGGCACGTCTCTACGGAATTATTACGAAAATGCGACACGTTCTCTATTGGAACATATCCGCCAATGTTATCTGGCGTTGCACCCGGCCGCTATAGGTGTTTTGTTTTAAGCCAAAACTCGTTATAAGTGTGAACATCAGGGATTTGCCCGTCTTTGTTTGCCGTAAAAACATCGCTAATTTGTTTTCAAATGAGGTCTCGTCGGATTTGGTAATTTCATACTCCGAGTGAGAAAACTTCATTTCACAAACATTCACCGTCTGGTCTGCACGGTCAATGAGAAGGTCTATCTGTGCGCCCTGATAGCCCTCCTCCGGCTTGCTAATCCAACTACAGACGCGACTTTGGACACCCGATATGCCCAAAGCCTGTTTAATTTGGCCAATATGGTTCAGGCATAACATTTCAAAGGCGTAGCCACTCCATGCACGATACCGGGCACTGTTGAGTGAGTTTGTCCAATAAGCCTCGTCCTGATACCTGTTTTCCAGGACAAAATGGAAATGGAAAAGCGTATAGGCATCTGTTAGTTGGTACAAAATATCACGTTTCGTACGATCAAAAGGAATATATTGGCGAATAAAACCGCATTTTTCCAATTCCTCAAGTGTACTGGTGAATTTTTTGTTGTTATTCAGTCCCGTTTTTTCCAGAATCCCTTTTCTTGTCAAGCCTTTTGCTTTGGTGGACAATGCAGTGACAATGGCGATATGGTCGCCGGCTTGCTTAAACAGGGAACGGTAAAGGTTTTCAAATTCCATTGTCAGTTCCCCGTTATTGGCGAAAAACAATCGGTCGATGTTCTGAGCCACACTCTCTTGCGGTCTCATTAAAGAATAATAGTAAGCCACGCCGCCCATCACCATCTGGCACTCTGCTATCTCCTTTTGCCTATACCCGAAGCCATACGTGCGGAAATACTGCTCGCTTTCGCGGAGCGTGAAAGGAGCGACAAAAATTTGGTGTGTCTTTCGATTATGCAATCCGCCGCGATTGTTGATGATATTGTCTATCATCCAAGAAGTTGCAGACCCACAGACAATCAACTTGATGTCTTTTCGCGCGGAAGCCCAATCATTCCAGAAGTGTTCAAGAGCCCCCACGAAACGGGAACGGACGGTGTCCAACCATGGCAGTTCATCGATAAATACGATTTTCTCCCCATCGGGCAACTTTTACAAATAGGTTTCCAATTCGTAGAAAGCCTCGATCCACGATTTGGGATGCGTAGCGACTGGATAGTACTTCCGTAAGGTGAAAAAGAAATTAGCCAACTGGTCTTGCAGTCCGGCATTCTCCATTCCAGTCAATACAAAACATGCGCTTCCGCCAATCACCTGTCTGACAAAAAAAGTCTTTCCAACACGTCTTCTGCCGTAAACCGCAATGAATTCCGACTTATTGCTGGCAAGATATTCTTTTAAGAGCTCTTTTTCTCGCTCTCTACCAATCATTTCCGATTCCATTTTAAGGTCTGTTTATATCCAAAATTTTCTGCGGCAAAAATAATAAA
>Ga0247610_10003704_pt1 | contig 16634 bp, 12 predicted proteins | sample 174DNAGHGhighgp2_FD_193483 | JGI IMG/M metagenome (GOLD analysis project Ga0247610, IMG submission 193483) | Sheep rumen microbial communities from Palmerston North, Manawatu-Wanganui, New Zealand - 1742 DNA GHGhigh gp2 | ecosystem: Host-associated > Mammals > Digestive system > Stomach > Rumen... | reverse complement strand
AAGCAAAAGGTATCGGCACCATCGCAGATGTTGTCATCAACCACCGCAGGAATGTCAGTAGCTGGGTTGACTTCCCCAAAGAAACTTACCAAGACATCACCTATGAACTCTTATCTACAGATATCTGTGCCAACGACGATGGCGGCAAAGCTGCAACAGAAGCCAAGAAACTGGGGCTGACTGTCAGTGCCAATAATGATACCGGTGAAGGTTGGGATGGCATGCGTGACCTGGATCACATGAGCGAGAACGTGCAGAAAAGCGTCAAGGCCTACCTGAAGATGCTCTTGGAAGACCTAGGCTATGTTGGTTTCCGCTACGATATGGTGAAAGGTTATGCTGGAGAGTACACGAAACTGTATAATGAGGACAGCAAACCAACATTCTCAGTGGGCGAATACTGGGATGGCAATGCTGCAACTGTGAAAAAATGGATTGATGCTACTGGCAAGACCAGTGCCGCTTTCGATTTTCCGTTCCGTTATACGGTGCGTAATGCCCTTAGAGGCAGTGACAATGACAATAACAGCAATAACTGGAAACAGGCTGCTAACATGAAACTTCTCAGCGCCAATAGCATCATGTCGGATACCAACTACCGCCGCTATGCTGTTACCTTTGTAGAGAACCACGATACCGAATACCGTGATGCAAAAAACCAGCAGGACCCCATCCGCAAGGACACGCTGGCAGCCAATGCCTATTTGTTGGCCATGCCGGGCACTCCCTGCGTGTTTTTTAAACATTGGTTAGCTTACAAGCAAGAGATTGCCAATATGATTGCAGTACGCAAAGCTATCGGCATTACCAATACGAGCACCTCGACAGCCATGGCAAGCATTGAGGGCTATTATGCCGTACAAGTGACAGGTAGTGACAATAAAAAGCTGCTTTGTGTTGTTGGCAAGGATGCCGCTACTTACACGCCGAATAGCGATGCCTGGAAAAAGGTCCTCAGTGGCTATCATTACGTTTACTACGTGCAGGGCATTGAGCCCAATGCCATCACCCTGCCGGAGATAGCTGATGTCCCGACGCCTCCAGAAGCACCATATGGTGGTGTGCCCTCGTTCTGCAAAGCCAATGAAGGCGAGATCTGTGCTTTCTTTGAAGCACCCGTTGCATGGGGTGCTATCGGCCAAGTATGGGCATGGATGAAAGGTCACGACGGTAAGGAATACCTCGGAGTAGGATGGCCTGGTGTCACTGCCACCTTGCTGGGCAAGGCCGACAACGGCAACAAGGTGTTTAAGTGGGTCAGTAATCAGGCGACAGCCCCCGACAATATCATTTTCAGTGGTGCTGGCGGTCAAACGGAAGACTTGGCATTTGTCAATGGCGGCTACTACACCAAAGACGGCTTGAAGGCTAACGTAACCACAGGCATCCATACCATCCATGCTGACAGCCAAGGACCTGTCCGTATTTACTCCATTGACGGCCATCTGCTCCGCGAGATGCCTTCAGGCACCAGCAGTGCTGAAGTCCTCAACCCATTAAAGCACGGCATCTATATTGTCAATGGAAAGAAATACGTGAAATAACGGCACGTACCACGAACCAACAGTGCAGCACAACCGTCTGCACCCAGCCATAGTGATGAGCCATCACGCGGAAACGCTCCCAGAGCGACGCGTGATGGTTTTTCGTGGTAGCGCCCTCTTCGGTATAGTTGGCAATGACCATATTGGTATTACACAGGCGGAGTCCCATTCGTTCCGTCTCCTTCATCACACGGATGCACCAGTCGACATCGGCGGAAAAACGATAGCGGGTGTCGTACTGTTGGTTTTTGGCAATGTCCGTACGGGCATAGAATGCCTGGTGGCACACCAGCATACCTTGGCGGAACGAGCGCCACGACAGTTGCTGGGGAGGTTGGTGTTTACGGGGATGCAGGAAATGGCCCTCGTCGTCCACAATATCCGTATTGCCATAGAGTACGCCAGGAAGTTCGTCGGTAGGCAGTTCACTCAGCTGACAATGCTGTACGATTTTCTCTAACGTGTCTTCATGAGGGAAGAAATCGCCCGCATTCATATAGACAATATAGTCGCCCGAGGCCTGCGTCAGACCTTTGTTCATCGCATCGTAGATGCCGTGATCGGGTTCAGAGAGGATGATTACCTTATGCCCACTGTCTGAGGCATCACTCTTTGCCTTATATTGTTCAGCCAATTGCAAGGTGCCATCTTTCGACGCGCCGTCGACTATCAAGTGTTCCACCCCCTCATAGGTCTGTGCGAGCACACTATCGAGCGTCCGTTGCAATACACGCTCAGCATTATAGGTAATGGTTACTATCGTAAAGCGTATCATAAATCATCATAACGTTTTTACCACTACAGCAGGATTTCCTGCCACGATACAATTGTCGGGCACGTCGTGGAACACCACAGAACCAGCGGCAATCTTCACGTTATTGCCGATGCGGATACCGCCATAGATGGTAGCTCCTGTGAAAATAGACACATTGTCGCCAATGGTGGGGCGTCCACCCTTGCCATTACCCAACGTCACCAGTTGCAGGCAGTAGAAATTGCTGCCAATGCTTTCGGCATTCAAGTATGTAGCGTAATTGTGTTCAAAATGAGCGCCTGGGCCAATGGACGGGCACCAGATAGTTAGCGTGCGTTCTGGAGGTAACAGCCACTGAATAGGCGCAGACAGGTATTCTCCAATCCTATAATAGAAGAGGTTGCGGAAAGTACGTTCACGTGTGCACGCCTTGATGAAATTAAGCACCGTAGGACGGCAGTCCTGCACTTGTTGCAGGTCGGCAGCTATCGCCTTTCTCTTCATTAGGAATAGGACGATATGGGGCAACATGCGTACCGTGGACGCTGAGAGCAGCAAGGTTTGTGTCAATGGATTCATCGTTTCTGCATTTGAGGGGTCATACGATTCTGGTATTCTTCTATATAACGGTTGGCCACACTCTGTTGAGAATACTTCTGAGCCACCTGATGCAGGCACTCTCTACTCAGTGTCTCATAGTCAGCATCAGCCAACACGTAGTGAATGCCCTCAGCCAAGTCAGCAGCAGCACGCTCTTGAGCCACATAACCGTTCACCTGATGACGAATCATCTCCGGTATGCCTCCTACGCGGAATCCCACACAGGGAACGCCACAGGCCATCGCCTCCATGATAGTGTTGGGCAGATTGTCTTCCAAGGAGGGTAGTACAAAAACATCTGCTGCATTATAGACGTTCACTATTTGCGTGGGATTGCTTACATATCCCAACGGATAGGAAGGCAGTGCTAACTGCGAAGCCACCTCCTCGGCATGTCCTCCAAGAATCGCCACGCCCGTATTTTCCTTCATCTCAGGATATTGCCCAGCCAAACGACCGACAGCCTCCACAAAATAGCTGATGCCTTTGCGAGGATCAGTAACACGCTGGGAAACAAAAAGGATGATACGACGGTCAACTGGCAAATCCAAGGCCCGACGAGCCTGTTGTTTGTCCAGCGGATGGAACAGACGGGTGTCAATGGCATTCGGAATACTGACAATGCGCTGTCCGCTGAGCAGGGCACTCTTCTTAGCCTCGCCTGCCAGCCATTCGCTGCAACACACATAGGTGATGTGCTGTCCACTGAGCATCTGCTGCTTACGGTTCCACACCCGGCGGGCTAAACTATCACTTGGCAACAACGGGCACTGGACACATTGCGACAGATACTGTTCACAGCCTCGTGTATAGTGACAAACCGCTGTTGCCGGCCAGATGTCGTGCATGGTCCAAACGACTGGTTTCCCTGATGCCAGGATCTTTCGAATACCTTTCAGTGACAACATGCCCTGATTTACCCAATGCAGGTGTATCACGTCGGCTTCTTGGAATTCAGGCAACGAGGTGATATCCGTGCCGGCATTCGCCATATCCACTTCAAAGAGATGCTCACGTCTGAAATGCAGATGCAGCCAAATCACAAAACGTTCCCATAAAAAGTTCCAGTGATGACGCCATGATGCTGGCAAGCCTGCAACTGTCAAATGGTCTGTTTCTTTATCGCGAACCAACATTTTGGCCTTCACCCCATTGTTGTTGAGGGCTTCCATCAGACGATTCGCAGCGACTGCTGCTCCACCCGTCCGCTCGCTTGTATTTACTATCAGTACTCGCATACCTATTAATAATTTGCGCAAAGGTAGTAAAATATGAGCAAAGCACAAAGGAAAAAGCACAAAAATTGAAGTGTTTTCGCGCACAATACTTGATTTAAATCAAGAATAGTGCATTTTACACTAAAAAATCCGAAAAAAGTATTTGAACGTATCAAAAAAGTTCGTACCTTTGCATCGTCAAACAAAAATGACGCTTGACTGAGTGAAGTCAAGAATTGGTTAATAGATTGTTTTAGGTTAGTAGTAATATTTATAGTTTTAGGTTTTTAGTTATTGGTAAGAAGAAAGTTTTAAATGTGTTAGGATAACAGTGGTCGCCGTGAGGCGCTCATAACTTTCTTTTCTAAGGAAATAGTTAGTATGTTAAATATGCTGCCGGAAGGCAGACCTCCAGTCGAAAGACTGGAATTATTTTGAACAAAGGATTTTTAGTTAAACATAGGCTTTTTGAATACCACTGCTCGTTGATGAGTAGTGGTATTTTCTTTTTCTCTACTTTTCTATGAGTGCTACCGCATAGGCCGATATTCCCTCTTGGCGCCCTGTAAAGCCCAGCTTTTCGGTTGTCGTAGCCTTAATCGAAATGGCGTCGGTGTCACACCCTATCACTTGAGCCATAACCTGTTGCATCTGCGGAATATGCGGATTCATCTTCGGACGCTCCGCACATATCGTAGCATCGATGTTTACCAGCCGATAACCTTTCGTAGCAATCAGTTCTATTGTTTTCTTCAGAATAATCTTGCTGTCCATGCCATCTGTCTCTGCAGAAGTATCCGGAAAGTGATAGCCTATATCCCGCATATTGGCAGCACCCAATATAGCATCACAAATTGCATGTATTAGCACGTCAGCATCGCTGTGTCCCAGCAGGCCCAATTCATGTTCCAACTTAATGCCACCTATCCAAAGGTCCCTATCGGGCACCAATTGGTGGACATCATATCCCATTCCTACTCTTATCATGTCTTTTCTATTCCGTTTTCTCGTTATTACGTAATAACGTTATTTCGTATTTCGATGTTATGAGATTTCGATTATTTTCTGAACAAATCCTTAATTCCATCCATGTCGAAGGCCAGGGTAAAGCGCAGCGTCTGGTCCAGCGGATTACTGCGGGCCGTGGAAATGACATAGCCCACATCCAGCGAGAAGACGTTCATACGGAATCCGCCACCCACGGTAAAATATTTGCGGTTACCCTTGTTCTCCGACTCGTGGTGATAACCAGCACGCAACGAGAACTGGTCGTGATAGACATACTCGGCACCAATACTCCATTGGATTTCCTGCAATTCCTCCTTAAAGCCGCCAGGAGCATCTGTAAAGCTCTTAAAGATACCCGAAATGGCACTGACATCATTATATTCGCTGATGACACGCTGCTCGTAGTCTTCCTTCGTCTCTCCATCATTTTGCTTCGGCACAGTAGGCACCAACAACTTGTTGGCATCAGCAGAAATCGAGAAACGGTTATATTCGTCGACAGGAATCATCAACGAGGCACCCAAGCGCAGGTTGGCAGGCAGGAAGTTCGAGCGATCGTCACCAAAATAAGTAATCTTCGAACCCACATTCTGCATGGTCAGTCCCAAGCCTAACTGACACTCACGCGGTCCGATATTAAGGAAGTTCTGATAGTAGAAAGCCAAGTCAGCGGCAAAAGCCGAAGCAGGCGAGGCATCTTCCGTATAATCATAGCGCAGGTCACTATATAGCCAACGCAGGGCAACACCCATCGAGAATTTCTCGGTAAGCATCAGCGATGCACCAGCATCAAGAGACATCTCGTAAGGTTTCACCGTCATGGCATTCTCCTCGAACGAGGTCATCACCTCACCTAACGAGAAATAGCGTAACGAGCCACTCACCGACAGGTTGTCGCCAATACGATAGTAACCGGCCACATAAGCCAGATCAATATCGTTTACCAACTGGCGCAACCATGGGGTGTAGTTCAGTGCGACACCTGCACGGCTGATACAAAACGGATACTTGGCGATGTTCCAATACTGGGAGTTAACATCCGGATCAGTGGCAGCACCCACATCACCGAGACCTGCCGCACGAGCATCTGGGGCAATGGTCTGCGAGATTACAGCATGCTCAATGGGATTAAACTGGCTCTTCGTGTCCTGAGCACGCAACGTCAGTCCCATCAGCAGACATACTGCCATTAACATTATCTTCATTGTTTTCTTCATATTCCTTTATTTATGGGTTAAAATAATCAATTTCTTTGCTTTCGAGGCGTAGTTACTACCATCGCTGGCTATTCGTAACCGATAGAGATAGACACCGGTCTGCAGACGTCGTCCACCATCAACCGTCAAATCCCAATCAATGGTATAGCTGTTATCTGTCGACACGCCATTCTCTGCATGCGACCACAGATGACGACCAGAGATGTCGAACACATCAAGAACCACATCGATGTCGCTACCTGTACGGTCATGCATGATACGGAATGACGTCGTCGTCGTTGCCGGGTTCTTCGTTGATTCCACATCGAAGAACAGCGGTTCCAGACCTTTCACCACGTTGAACGTCAATTCTGCCGTCGACGAGTTATTCAGGATGTCCCAAGCGCGGAACAGCAGTTTATGTTCGCCGTACGACAATTCCGGAATGCTATATCCCACCGATCCCTGGGTATAACTGCCGAAGTCATACTGGAAATAGTCGTTCAGCGAATAAGTCTTCGTCATGTCGCCATCAATAATCAGCTGCAGGTCATGACCGATACCGCTTCCTGCAGCATTGATGCCATCCTCGTCATTCAGCTGAGCCACGAAATAGGGCGTCGGATTCACGCTGCCCCCGTTGACAAACGACGAACTATTGAGATAACAGTAAATATTCGGTCCTATTCCATCCTGCTTGATGCCACCCGAACCGCTCATCACCACCTGGTCGCAGATGCCACTGGCCTCCATCGTCTTCTCGTCATTGACGGCATAAAGGTTAAACAATCCGTTGGCATCCGAATAGCTGATGTCCTTAGGTACTGCAAAAGTAAACGAGAACCGTCCGTTTCTTACCAAGTCACTACCGTTGAAGAGCACATTAGGACGATCATAGTAGACAAACGGGTCGCTGGTTTCTGTCGGGTCATTCATCTTACATACCACGCGTTCCAAGGCATCACGTACAATGGCTGTCAGTGTTCCATTGAACGCAGTAGCCTGCTGACCACCGGTATCGGTGACATGTCCAGTGACTGTGGCCGTCGACCCGGCATTCAGTGTCTGCGTCCGACCATTCACCAAAGGCTGATGGTTTATCGAGTCAATCTGAATACCCATCGTTGGTGCTGCCAATCTCATGGCGGGGTCGCCTATCAGCGTGTACTGCAGCTTGTTCTGAGTGCGGTCCGAAGAATAGACAGGGCTTCCGTTGGAATAGCCGACAAGCGTACCCGTCTCTATCAGTTCGTTCTTGGCCCGGCGTACAGCCTCACCAATGGCTTGCAGTCTGCCGTTCTCGTCCTGGCTTAACACCTGACGCGTAAATGCCAGATTCATCAGTCGGTTGTAAGTCTGAAATACGGTGCGTGTCGTGCCAAAGAAGGCCACCGCACCACCCTTCTTATTAAACATCGCTGTTTCACCGATATTCTCTTCCTGTCCGTCGAAGGGCATAATGTCGCACGATGCCGTTACCCATAGCGGCAGTCGTGAAGAGGTATTCTTGAAATCGTCCAGACGGAGCACATATTCGTGGGATATAGCATCAGCACGTCCATGTCCGGAGTAGTTCATGATGAGTGCACCCTGCTGCATCTGCTGCCTAATCAGTCGCGTCACATCAGGATAGCTGTTTCCCGTCGACGAGCTGACACGGTTGTAAGCATCCCACATCACCCGCTTAATCTGATAAGTCGGATAATATTGTTCAATCAGCCTAGCCACACTGTCGGCATCCTGCATGTGGGCGTTCTCGTTACCGTCGTCACCCATCATACAGATCATATTCTGCCAAGCGCCAGCTTGGTTGTTATTCACATAGTTTACGATTTTGTCGACTACCACTTCTGCTTCGTCCGATGTCCGTGCCGGGATACGTCCCACCGCCACATCGGCCTTGGCCAGCAGCATGTTACCACCCTCGCCATCATCCAACAAGCAGAAATAGTCGTCCGTCACATAGCAATCGGTAGCACTATACGAGTTCTCACTTTCGTAGCAAAGCAGGAAATCGTCAGGCGAATAGCCATTCCACTCTGCACTTGCCATGCGGTTATCCCATGCTCCGTCACCCATCAGCAACAAGAAGCGCGGCATGTCAGCATCACTTCCCGCACGTTCGTACAGCATTCTCAGGTAGCGGCGATAGGCATTAGCGTCGGGCGTGCCACTCGAGAACTCGTTAAACAGCTCGTCGGCAGGAACAATCCGAACCCTCAAGCCATCCTTTTCCTCATGAAAAACCTTCAGCCGCTCAGCCTGCCCCAACAGTTTCTGCGAGGTAGGAATGATGATGACCATATCAGCAAATCCATCCGCATGGTGGTCCTGATTGGTGATGCCATAGACATAGTCAGGAACAGGGAAGGTGGCCGACAGTTCTGGAGCGGCAGCAGGTTCAAAGGCATGAATGGAGATGTAGTCCAAGCGGATATTACCTCCTCCTGCATTTGTCGACAGCGTCACCTTGTTCGACGCCTGCAGATTACGGATGGTATCAGTTCTCGAAACAATATTCATATGCTCGTAACCACCATGATTCGCTACATTCAAAACGCCGACAGCCTCATCATTCATGCTGACAGTAACTGTTGTGGCAGCATCACCCGTCACCACAACGGTCATCAGTCCCTTCTGGCCTGTTCCTTTAGCAGGAACGGTATAAGTATGACTGCCGCCCGCTGCTATCACCGTTGCGTCGTACAGGTTACGGCCTCCATGATACCAGGCATAGTTATCAACCTCGTACAGCGTATTATAATCGTCAGCCAGCGGATAATAGACACTCAGGAATTCCTCTTCACTCATCGTTTTGGCGACGCTATCGTTTTCCGTCAGGAAATAACAGCCCACATTCGAGTAAGGATTACGAATGCGTTGGTGATTATCGTTCCACGTGACAGGGCCGACAGCGTAGAACAGACGTTTGCCGCCCACCTCACAGGTCGGCACTTCCTGCAAGTCGTCTGTTGCTGCCAGATAGTCTGCCATCAGCTTTTCAGGCTGCAAGCCACCTCCATAGCCATACACTTTCACCTTGTTAATATCGGAGAATCCCGCTTTCCTGATCAGCTCACTCGTCAGCTGATAGATACCCGTCGACGGCACACTGATTTTTGCCCAGCGTCCCGAAGCCAATACGGAATGGGCGGCATAGTAACTTTCTGCAGCATCCGGTGCACGACGTAAAGAAGGCCGCTTTTCGCCTTTGACTTCGAGCATAAAGCTGACCAGCTTCTGGTATTGTCCATCGCGGAACACCAACGGAACGAATGACACTGTCAGTTCACCCTGTTTGCGGTCCACGCTGGTTGCTTGCATGATTTCCGGCAGGGCGGGCAGAGGAGCTTTCGTTATCCGATGATAACGCCGTACGTCAGCATCGCTCATCGGAATGAATTCCGGATAGGTGATGGCCACAGAATAGGTAGAGTCAGCATAATGCGGTCCTAACGACACATGATGCGTAAAGACAGGCAACAACGAATCAATCCTGACTTGCTCGGCAGTCAGGTTGAAGAATCGTTGTGCATGAGCCGTCAGACTCATCAGCAGCATTCCTATACCTATTATTATATATCGTCTCACTTACAATTAAACTCTAATACTTTTCTGTCTTCCAACCACCCTTCCAGATGGTCGTCGATATGGACGGGGCCTACGCCTACAGGAGTTCCTGTATAAAGCAGGTCGCCCGTTTTCAGCGTGAAGAACTGCGAGATGTAGGCTATCAGCTCATCGATTTTGTAGAGCATCTCACTCGTACAGCCCTCCTGCACCGTCTTTCCATTGATGTCCAGGTGGAAGTGTAAGGCTTGCACATCCAGGAATTTCTCCTTGGGAACCCACTCGCCTATCACTGCCGAACCATCGAAGCCCTTGCAGATTTCCCAGGGGTGTCCCTGCTTGCGGGCCTCACGCTGCCAGTCTCGAGCTGTGAAGTCGATACCCACGGTGACAGCGTCATAATACCGGTGGGCAAAGCGTTCGGGAATGCTCTTGCCCAACCTGCTGATTCGTACCACCAGCTCAGTCTCGTAGTCTACCTGCTCGCTCCAGTCGGGGATGAAGAATGGCTTGTGATCCTTCAACAACGCGGAGTCGGCTTTGGTAAAAATAACAGGACTCTCTGGTTTATATAACGCGCCATCCAGCTCTTTATTGTGTTGGATGTAGTTCATTCCTACTGCAAATATCTTCATTTTCTTATTTTTTGCTGCAAAGTTACAAAAATTTTGGCAACTTTGCGTTCATTCGAACGCGAAGTTACTGTGTCTCGACAAAAAAAGAAACATGTTTCTTTGTTTTGTACTCGACTTTTTGTAACTTTGCAGCGAAATGAAGAGATTATCATTCATCATTATTCTGCAGACTTTGGTTTTATTGGTCTGTGCACAGCCGAAGGGCGACCCTCGGAGTATCTCCCTCATGGACATTCCCATCGAGGGTCCTCTCGATACCCTTCGCCAGTCGCTATTGGCAGCCCAGTTTGCAGAATGGGGACAGTCCGAAGATGGTGAAGATTTCTATTTTCGCGGCAACTTTTACGGATTCCGCTCGAAACTCATGGTCAGCGTAGCGCCAGAAACCAAGATGGTCACATCGGCCTATGTCACCATTGGTCCGTACAGCACACAGAAGATGCTAGACAAAAACCTGCAGTACTTCCTTTATAAGTTGCAAAAGGATCACGGTACATTCAGTCAGCGCGACGACAGTTGGTTCTATATCGACGACTTTGGCAGCATCAAGCTCTCAGTTGTCGATAACGACAACGGCTCCCGCGACATCCGCGTGCTTTACCTGCCTTCTGTCGCTTATTACAAAGACGCCCTTTCCATGGGACTGCGCGGCGATATTCAGGAGGTAGTCACCGAGAATGCCGTTGCCGAGGACCAGTTCATGCACTTTCATGGTAATGGTCAGATAGAGAATCTGGACCTCGTAGACCGTGTCTACAACCGTTATGGTTATCTACTGCGGGCCCGCATGAAGGAAAAAGAAGGTTTCAGCACCGTTGAATACACCTATGACGACAGTTATCGCCTCACTAAGCGTACGCTGACTAACGAAGAAGCAGGCATCAGCTACGTCAACAGCTATACTTATAACGATCAGGATGAAGTGCTCTCGCAGCATCAGAAGGTTTTCGACAAGAACGGGGAGTGCATCATGACCATCAACATGACCAACAATTACATCACCCGCGACGATAACGGCAACTGGACCAGCAACTCGCTCACGCTCACCTATTGGGAAAAAGGCAGCGCGACACAAAACACGACCGTTCTACAACGGCGCACACTTTCTTATTGGGAATAGACACGATGGCACAGAAACAGATACAGGAGCAGAAACTCACCCAACAACAGAAGTTGGCCCAGAGCATCACGCAGCAACAATTGTTGCAGGCGCAACTGACTGAGTTGCCCATCACCCAACTGCTGGAGCGCATCAAGACCGAGATGGACGACAACCCGGCATTGGAGGTGTCGGCTGACGAAAACCAGGATTTCCCGGAATATCCGGAAAGTCCGGACAATCAGGAATCCCCTTCTTCCGACGATTACGAACAGGAGGAACGCCAGTCGGCTATGGATGCCGCCTTGGAGTCGATTGGTCGCGACGACGAGGATCTGCCCGTCTATCAAGGAGGCCATTCCGGACAAGAGGACCGCGAAGAAATCGTCTACGGACAGACCGAGTCGTTCATCGACCAGCTGAACGAGCAGATGAATATGGCCAACATCACCGAGCGTCAGCGCGACATCATGGAATATCTTATCGGTTCGCTGGACGACGACGGACTGCTCCGTAAGTCACTCGACAACATCAGCGACGAACTGGCCATCTACCATCATGTTGATGCTAGTACCAAGGAGATAGAAGAAGTGCTGCTGTTGCTGCAGGAGTTCGACCCTGCCGGCATCGGAGCCCGTACGCTGCAGGAATGCCTGCTGCTGCAGATTCAGCGCCGCGAGCCTTCCCGTCTCAAAGAATTGATGGAGCTGACCATCAGCGAATACTTTGACCTCTTCACCAAGAAGCATTGGCAGCGTCTTCAGCATGTGCTCCACCTGAGCGAACTGCAGGCCGGGACACTCATTGCCGAGCTGCGCAAGCTGAACCCCAAGCCGGGATCATCCATTAGCGAGACCATCGGGCGCTCGCTCCAGCAAATCACTCCCGACTTCATTGTCGAAACTCACGACGACGGCACCGTCACCTTCTCGCTCAACGCTGCCGAGATGCCGGAATTGTGCGTCTCGCCGTCGTTCACCGAGACACTTCAAGAATACCAGGACAGCAAAGAACAGCTCAGCCGCCAGATGTCGGAAGCGCTGGTCTATACCCGGAAAAAGGTGGATGCCGCCCAGATGTTCATCGAAGCCATCAAGATGCGGCGCCACACGCTGACCATTACCATGCGGGCCATTATCCAGTGGCAGCACCGTTTCTTTGAAGATGGCGACGAGGCGTCCCTGCGTCCCATGATTCTGAAAGACATTGCTGAGCGCACCGGACTGAACGTCAGCACCATTTCGCGTGTCAGTAATTCAAAATATGCCCAGACCCGCTGGGGAACCTTCCCCCTACGCTACTTCTTCAGCGACAGCTATGTGACGGCAGATGGTGAGGAGCTGTCGACCCGGAAGATTAAGGCTGTCCTGCGGGAGCTCATTGAAGCAGAAGACAAGCGCAAGCCTTTGAGCGACGATGCGCTGAAAGGACTGCTGGCAGAGAAAGGCTATCCGATAGCCCGTCGTACCGTCACAAAATATCGTGAACAAATGGGAATCCCCGTTGCAAGATTAAGAAAATGAAACGAGAAAAGCAATTCATCCTGGCTGCCCGCATCGTGAGCATGGTCTTCACACCGTTCTATCTGCCCGTCATCGGACTGGTAGTGCTCTTTCTGTTCAGCTACCTCAGCATGTTCTCCTGGAATTACAAGCTCCAGGTCCTGCTGCTGACCTATCTGTTCACCATTCTCCTCCCCACCCTGCTCATACATCTTTACCGCCGTTATCAGGGCTGGAACCTCATCGAGCTGGGACACCGCGAACGACGCATGGTGCCTTACGTCATCTCCATCGTTTGCTACTTCACCTGCATCTATGTGATGGAACGTCTCCACATGCCCCATTTCATGGGATCTATTGTGGTGGCGGCTCTGCTGGTACAGATTGTCTGCGCACTCATCAACGTCTGGTGGAAGATTTCCACCCATACTGCCGCTATCGGAGGCGTGGGCGGTGCGCTGTTTGCCTTTGCCTACTATCTGGGCTTCAACCCCGTGTGGTGGCTCTGTCTGGTGTTCCTCGTGGGTGGCGCCATCGGCACCTGCCGAATGATTTTACGTCAGCACACTCTCGCCCAAGTAGTGGTTGGCTTCTGGGTCGGATTCCTCTGCGCGGCAGTAGCTATCCTGTTTTTATAATCTCGAAATAACGAAATATCGAAATAACGAAATATCGAAATAAAAAGAAAAAATATGACACCATTAGTAAGCATCATCATGGGCAGCACGTCTGACCTGCCCGTTATGGAGAAAGCCTGTAAGCAACTCAACGACTTACAGATTCCTTTCGAAGTCAACGCCCTCTCCGCTCACCGCACCCCCGAGGCCGTTGAACAGTTTGCAACCCAGGCCAAAGAGCGCGGACTGAAAGTTATCATCGCTGCAGCAGGAATGGCTGCCGCCCTGCCTGGCGTCATTGCAGCCTCAACGACGCTGCCCGTCATTGGCGTTCCCATCAAGGGTATGCTCGACGGACTCGACGCCATGCTGAGCATCATCCAGATGCCCCCGGGCATTCCCGTCGCTACTGTGGGTGTCAATGGCGCCCAGAATGCAGCCATCCTGGCTGTCGAGATGCTGGCACTGACGGACGAAGCTATTGCCCAGCGCCTAGCCGACTACAAGGCAGGTCTGAAAGCGAAGATTGAGAAAGCCAATCAAGATTTAGCAGAAGTTAAGTATGAGTACAAGACGAATTAGCAGTGTAGCCCATGTGGGCAACATCGCCATTGGTGGCGACAACCCCATCCGCATTCAGTCGATGGCTACTACCGACACCAACGACACCGAGGCCAGTGTGGCCCAGGCCAAGCGCATCATCGATGCTGGTGGCGAACTGGTACGATTTACAACCCAAGGCACTCGCGAGGCTGAGAACATGAAGAACATCTCGGCCCGTCTGAAGGCTGACGGCTACCAGACACCGCTGGTGGCTGACGTCCACTTCACGGCTCATACGGCAGATGTCGCTGCCCAATACTGCGAGAAGGTTCGCATCAATCCGGGCAACTACGTCGACCCAGGACGTACTTTCAAGCATCTGGAGTATACCGACGAAGAGTATGCCGAGGAACTGAAGAAGATTGAGCGCAAGCTCGTGCCTTTTATCAATATCTGCAAGGAACACCATACCGCTGTCCGCATCGGTGTGAATCACGGGTCGCTCTCGGACCGCATCATGAGCCGTTACGGAGACACCCCCGAGGGTATTGTCGAGAGTTGCATGGAGTTCCTGCGCATTTTCCGTCGTGAGCAGTTCAACGATGTGGTCATCAGCATCAAGGCTTCGAATACCGTCGTCATGGTGACTACCGTCCGTCTGCTTGTCAAGGCGATGGACGCTGAGGACATGCACTACCCGCTGCATCTGGGTGTCACAGAGGCTGGCGAGGGTGAAGACGGACGCATCAAGTCGGCAGTGGGCATTGGCGCCCTGCTTACCGAAGGCATTGGCGACACCATCCGCGTGTCGCTGTCCGAAGAGCCCGAGTGCGAGATTCCCGTAGCCCGCAAACTGGTGGACCTCATCCCCGAGTGCACCCGCCTTCGTGCCGAAGCCGAAGCCAGCATCAAGGACGATACCATCACCCTCACCATCCCGTCTGTTGCGACTGAGTCGCAACCAACCGCCCAAAGTGCGTCCGGTGCTTCGCAGTTCAGCTGCGAAGATGATTGGGAGACCCTCCAACTCAAAGCCGCAATGGCAGTGGGAGCCCTGCTTATCGACCGCAAGGCCACGAAACTGGAGATTCACTGTGGTTCGCGGTTCACCCGTGAACAACTCACCCTCCTTTCCGATGCCATTCTACAGGCAGCCCGCATCAAGTTCACCAAGACGGAATATATCAGCTGTCCGGGGTGTGGCCGCACGCTTTACAACCTGCAGGAGACCATCGCCCGCATCAAGGCTGCCACGAGCCACTTGGTAGGCCTGAAGATTGGCATCATGGGCTGTATTGTAAACGGTCCTGGCGAAATGGCTGATGCCGACTATGGCTACGTCGGAGCCGGACGCGGAAAGATATCCCTCTACAAGCAGAAAGTCTGCGTTGAGAAGAACATCCCCGAAGAGGAAGCCGTCGAACGGTTGCTGCAGCTGATAGAGGACGATGCCCCTATTTGATTTATAGTTTCTTCTTATAGCACCGATGCTTGCGGTGGACGCGGGCTTCCAGATACTGCCACTGCGACAGCACACCCTCGTTGCTTTCCATCTGCGGACCCGTCTCTGCGTATTCAAAGTTGTAGCGCTGGAACCACTGAATCAGGTCGTCGAAGATAATCGAGTTGGCTCCTTTGGCACGGTATTCGGGCAGGACACCTATCAGCAGCAGGTCAACGACACTGGTCTTGTGCCACTTCAGGGTGCGCAGCAAAGGCCACCAGCCAAAGGGCAACAACTTGCCGTCGCGGGTTTTGCGCAGCGCTGAGGTGAACGAGGGGAAGGTAATGCCGAAGCCCACCATCTTATGCTCGGGCGTATTCCAGTCCTCAACGGCAGTAACCAGATTCAGGTCGGCAATCTTGATATATTGGTCTACCAACTGGTTAATCTGGTGGTCCGACAGTTCCGAATAGCCGTACAGGTCCTTATACGTGGCGTTGATGATATTGAAGATTTCGTGACCTTTTCCGTCTTCTAACAGCTCCTTGCGGGTAAACTTCCTGACCTGCAGGTTATAACGCTTGCCAATCATGGCGGCAATCTTATGGAACTTGTCGGGCACCCGCTCGGGCACCTTCACCTTGCATTCCATATAGTCGTTGTCCTTTTCGAAGCCCCCCAGCTGCTCCATGTGCTGCGGATAATAGGGATAGTTGTAGTTGACATACATCGTGGTATCTTCCTCAAAACCTTCGAAGAGCATACCCTCGCGATCCATATCGGTAAAACCCATCGGACCAATCATCTCCGTCATTCCGCGTTCACGGCCCCACTGCTCTACAGTTTCCAGCAGGGCTCGCGACACTTCCAAGTCGTCTACGAAGTCGAACCAGCCGAAGCGCACC
>Ga0247610_10003703_pt1 | contig 16635 bp, 16 predicted proteins | sample 174DNAGHGhighgp2_FD_193483 | JGI IMG/M metagenome (GOLD analysis project Ga0247610, IMG submission 193483) | Sheep rumen microbial communities from Palmerston North, Manawatu-Wanganui, New Zealand - 1742 DNA GHGhigh gp2 | ecosystem: Host-associated > Mammals > Digestive system > Stomach > Rumen... | reverse complement strand
ATCTGGGGTGATAAGATATATGAGACTACCAATTAACATAGAATAACTGCTCGGTGGACGGGCTGTAGAGGGTGACCGCATTGAATATAAGACGGGATGGAATCCGGATGCCATCTACCGTAGCGTGTGTGCTTTCGCCAACGACTTTGACACCTTTGAGACTACCGAAGACCGCTTGCCCTTCCTGATTCACATCCCTATTCATGCTGGATGTGACAATAAATCCGCTACGGAGAAAACTACGGTGATTACTACGGAGAAAACTACGGAGAAAATTGTAAGATTAATGAAGGCTAACCCTTATATAACTAATAAGGAATTGGCTGACGTATGTGGAATAACTGAGGATGGCGTCTATTGGAATACCAAAAAGTTGAAAAAGAACAATCGCATTCGTCGCATAATACCGTAAAACCCTAACTAATTAATAGTCAGGGTTTTAACTAGATTTAGAATCTTCTACAGCGGAGAGAGAGGGATTCTCTTGCGGAAGGAGAGGGATTCGAACCCCCGGTACCTTGCGGTACGTCGGTTTTCAAGACCGATGTAATCGACCACTCTACCATCCTTCCGGGTCGTTTAGCCTTGCTGTTTTGAGGCAATCCTCACTAAGGCGGTGCAAAAGTACACGCTTTTTCGCAAACTGCCAAACTTTTAGTGATAAATTTGGATTTTGTCATCGAAAAACACCTCCTCAAGGTCATTCAAACTGGTTATTTGAACTTACTCTTAAACGAATATTGGAGATTTACGTGTGTAATAATAGGGCTATTCTTCCGCCATCGAGGTAGAGCATTTTGGCCAAATACCTGGTATTCAATGTGTGGTTTGGGTGAAAGGCAATAGTATGTCGTTTCCGACATCAAATTTGCCAACCCTTCTTTTGTAGATAGGACTTGCAGGATGGGCAGAACTCAGTTAGCTCTGGAAAGTGGTCCTTGCCTTTCGCGTCACGCATGATGCAAGTCTTGGATCTATTACAATGCGGCAAGCCAGCTGCATGACCAAGTTCATGCAGGGCTAACTTTTTGAAGCTCTCCTTATTCATCTTTTGCACTCCACCCAAACGGAAAGACGAAATGACAGACACTCCCTTGTTCTGATAGCTAAGTCCCATCACGCCCCAGTCCTCATATCCCTTATACTTGAGGCTTATGTCTTTGGTAGTCAACCCAAGGATATATTCACTCTTTCCCCTCTCCGATACCCCGCATGAGAACAGTGATGCCTGATAGTCCAACAGCTTCGGCGCACGATAGCGCTTGCGCGGTGCATACCAAACCTCAGCAGGGAAGTCCAAACGTTCTTTAATTTCAACCTTGTCAAAGACTACAGCCAAATCCTTCTGAAGCTGGCTCACCTCACTCTGCGGAAAATCACCATACATATAAATGCACAAATGAGTTCCCGAAGCCGCCTTTGGGGTAACAGGCGCCTCCGTCCCCGATGTCCCCACCTTCTTCCCATCCGCAGGCTTGTTCACACAGGAAAAGAATGAGCAACACACTAAACACAACAGAAATACCGCCAAGTCTTTCATATAATACAACTCTACAGATTATGTTCTTGCACTTCCCCGCGATAGAGGTCATCTGCCATGTGGAGAATCAGGTCGTGCATTTCCAAGTCATCCTTGAAAGACTTTGGGATGGCTTCATATCCTACGACTGTACCGAGAATATTGCCTGTCACAGCTCCTGTGCTGTCGCTGTCACCACCATGGTTGACTGCTGCTATAATTGCGTCTTCAAAGCTGTCAAAGTGCTTTAGTGCACAATAGAGGGCAATTGCCAAAGCTTCTTCCCCTGTCCATCCTTCACCAAGATGAACGATGTTCTCCAAATCTGTCTTTCTATTGTCGAGCAGGAAGATGGCACGCTCTGCAAGCTCTGCCATACGCTCCACATCATTGTGATACGCCTTGTACAGTTCGCGGATTTTGGCAACGCCCTCCATAATATTACGTTTCATGCATTCCTGCGTCGGTTCATTGTCGAGTGCGAGACAATAGATGACGTGTGACATCAGTGCTGCAGGGATGAATCCCAGCGGATGCTGATGAGTTATCTCTGCGGCTTCAGCAGCCAAGAGGTCGGCTTCAACAATGCTCATTCTGTTCTCGACAACGGCATACAAGGGAATGGGGGCAACACGCATCACGCCACCACAACCTTTGCTGTTGTTCATAGGTTCCCTGCCACTATAGATGGCATAGAGTGAAGATATGCAGGTGTTGCCTGGGGCACGTCTCTTGTTGAGCTCAGGAACACGTGCAATCCAGCAATCCTTGTATTTGTTTGACCTTTTCCCGACCTGAGTCAGATACCACTCAATGTAAGCCCTGCAGATGCAATATTTCACACTTGTCTTTTGGCATTTGGCATTCAACAGTCCATTGGCTGTGAAAAGCGTCATCTGTGTATCGTCCGACACAACAGCCTTACCTTCCAGTCCTGCTTCTTCCTGCCAATGTTGTTTGGTGTCCAAGCGCGTAATACCACGCTCTCCATATCTGGCCTGAATCTCTTCAAATGAGTAGATGAACTCTACAGGGTAACCCAATGCATCTCCGATAGCACCACCAATCAGCGAACCTCTGATTCTGTCTTGTAATGTATTCATTGTTCTATATTAATTAGATATACCAACAGCGTCCGCACACTATCCTGATATACGACCTCCTGAACGTCTATTTTCTCTTGACGATCTTGATGTTTACAGAGATAGCATACGGAAGCAATCCTTCAAGCCGTGCCGGAAACCCTGCTCCAACTCCCGACGCTTCGCGTCGGTGAGGGATAGTTGTTTGATTCTTCCCATAGTTTTCTACTCCTATATATAATAAAACGCAGAAAGTAGGATTTTATTTTATGTAGATTAATTTTGAATACTTAATTAAAACGTTTGCCATATCATATATTATAAGTTATAGTACATAAACAATCTATGTGGAATTTTTTAAGCTATTGTCTTACTGGACGTATGCACCTTAATGTAGAATATACATTATAAATTAAGTCAATATCATAAGAATTAATAAACAAGTAATAAACGCAAGGAAAATCTTTACTTTCGCCTTTTGTACTAGACCAATAACCAACACTGAATGGAAGGAAAATACTATTACCATTTCTCGCTGTCACAGTATAACCCTCTACCCCATTCTTTTCACTCCAAGCCCATTCACACTTTTCTATCAACTCTTTCCACTCATAACGAGTAGGAAGATGGAAAGGATATCCCATTGTATTTGTAACAATGTCAAATGATGTTCCATTAAAATCAGGTGGAACATTTTGCCACTCATTTGAATTATCTAGCACAACACCATTATTTAAAATTCCTAAATCAGATATTGTTGCTGCCCCAAAAGATCTATCTGCCCATTTTACACTTAAACCCATATCAACAAATCTAAGAGCATTGTGTGTTGTTCCTGAGACTAAACTTACAGATGTAATGACCGTCTCGTCATCTTGAATGCCTGTACTTGTCTGAGAAAACTCAATTTGATTATTTGTTATTGGATGAAAAACAGTTTCTTCACTTGAAGAATAGAATGACGACATTGACGCAAAGGACTCATTTCTTTCATCTAGCCAATTTCTAATTTCTGTAACTGACTGTGGACGATGTTTACGAATTGGCTGCATCAACCACAAAATAAGTTGGCGCATTTTTTTACTAATCCCTTTAGAGAAATCAAAAGCATCTTCGCCTTCGTTTATTATCTCAGAGGGATCTGGGGGTTGCTGATTCGTTAATATTTTGTATAATGTCGCACCTAATGCATAAAAATCAGTCCAAGGCCCTATGCGATCCAAGAGGCCGTCAGTTTGCTCAGCGGGAGCATAACCTTTAGTAAAAGTCATCAACGTAGATGTTACCCCCGATTTATCATAGGATAATTGTTTGCTTGCCCCAAAATCTATAATTACAATACGACCGTCATGACAGCAAATGATATTTCCAGGTTTTATATCCAAATGGAATATCGGTGAAGGTGATGCTCCATGTATAACATCAAGTCCATCTAACAATTGTGTTAGTATGGGAATTACTTCATTTTCTGAAAGAGGTCTATTTTTCTGCAGTAAGTAACATGATAATGATTCGCCGTTAACAAAGTCCATTACATAATAGACTGTTTGATTCTCTTCAAAGATGTCATGAACGCCAACAATATTAGGACTTTTTAACCGCCATAACCTTTGAGCTTCTTTCATGAATTTTTCACGCTGACTCTCGAATGTTGAATGATTATCTGGAATTCCAACTGTCACGGTATTATCACCCCTACGCGAATTAATCCCTTTAATGAAGAACTCTTTAATAACCATTTCTGCATCTAAACCTATATGTTTGACAAGATATGTGTTACCAAACCCACCTGAGGCAAGAGGACGAATGATATAATATGTACCATTACGCAATAACGTTCCAATTGGTAGTAAGTAGTTATCGTTTTCCATTATATATGTCATAGTAAGAATATTATTAATTAAGAAAATCTAATTAAGAATAATAAGCTACACCCCTGCCACCTCCAAGAACTAACGCGATACAAAGTCCATGAGGCCATTCCAAAAAGAAACCAACGATTCCTGCAATGAAACCGATTAGACAGAGGATACATAAAAAACCATTGGAATGCTTTTCTTTTTCGGGTATAGATTCCTTTTCATTCATTGGAACTGCCATTCCGTTTGTTTTTTGTTTGGCGCATTCCTGTTCCTTATCTAAAACAGTCATTTCACCAATAGAAAAGGATGGCCTTTTTATATCGCATAAAGCATCTATGACTTCCCGCATATTCTGATATCTATCTTTATGTGCTGGTTTCATAGCTCTTCTCACAATATTCATGAGCGAGTCAGATATTTGATGCTTCTCAAAAACTGATGACGGGAAACCGTCACTGTACACGTCGTATGCATTTGGAGGGCATTCTCCTGTCAGCATCTTATACATAGTAGCTCCAAAAGCATAGACATCCATTGTTACAGGCAGAGCATCACCACGCTGGTAATTGGCCTGTTCCAACGGGGCATATCCCGGTGTTCCGCCACCTAAAGAAGTACTCGTTTCTGGCACGCCATTCTCATCGAACTGCTTTGATAGTCCGAAGTCAATGAGCACCGCGTCACCCGTAGAACGAAGCATCACATTTGAAGGTTTCAAATCAAGGTGAATCATTCGATGCTCATGCAAATACATCAATGCATAACCAATCTGTTTTGCCAGTCTCATAGTCTCGCCTTCATTGAGTGCTCCATGTAGTTTGATATAATCGTCCAAACTTCCACCTTCGAGATATTCCATAGCATAATATGCGGTTTTATTCGCCTCAAAGGACTCCAGCACTTTCACAATACGCAAGTGCTGCAACTTAGACAGGTTTTCTGATTCTCGAAGGAATTTTCGTTTATAATCCACAAAATAGCCACCTTGGTTACTGGTAGTTACTTCAACACCTTCACGGCCATTAAAGTCCTTCATGAAGAACTCCTTTACAGCCACTTTGACCGTAGTCTTGAATGTCCCCATCTGCCCGATTACTTCCATCTCGGTTGTGGCTAGATAGGTGATACCGAACGTGCCTTGTCCCAATGCATGTTGAATGCAATATGTGTTGCGTGGGCCTCTTAATCTGGTTCCCTGAGTAAGGGCATTGGATATCTTTTTCATAACATGGAATAATAAGGATATTAGAAGCCCTCATCTGTTTTGTGCTCCTCCATTTCATCCTGAGATTGAGGCTTTACAGATTCTGGTCGAATAGAATCTTTAGAATCCTTTCCTTCTAGAATACTATCTCTATTATTATGAAATACCTCTCTAATGTGTCTTAAGCCATGGTATCTTGCAGCAAAACGATTAGTACTATATCCAAACAACAAAAGTATTAGCAATAACAGGAAGAACATTCGTCCCCTGTGCTTATATACAATGTTCTTAATTCTGATCAGATAGGTCTGTGGATGTTGAAGAGCCCGCTCTTCTTTCGTTGCCGTCTCTTCTGTCTGAATGACAATTGGTGTCGGCTGCTTTGCAGGAAGAACTTCATCCTTATCCTCAATGACATTTTCTTTCTCTTCTTTCATCACATCCAAGATGTGAACAATGATAGCAGAGTGATTATCCACGTTCTGGCTGGTGGCCATTGTCAGGATTCTGACTTTTTCTTCATCATTTCCTGTAGCTTCGGAGAAGTTATTACGGATGTATCGATTATCATATTCCTCCTGTTCCAGCATTCCGTCGGAACAAAGGTAGAAATAATCACCTGCTTGTATGTCAGAAGAGTGATAGATGTCAGCTTTCGGGCGGCGTTCCATATTCGGTTGCATAGCACGAGTAATGACATTCTTCTGTTTGGCATGTCGTGCCTCTTCTTCGGTCAATTCTCCAATTTTGACTAAATCATTCACGAGAGAATGATCTTCCGTGACAAACAAAATTTGGGTATCTTCCTTATCTCTGCCTGGACGGATATGATACACGCGGCTATCTCCGATGTGCGCTATCGTACAGCCCCTATCATGCAGCGTAAAGAAGGTCATCGTTGTGCCCATCTTCTTTTGCTGGGGCGTTTCTGATGAGTCTATTGAATCAAGTGCATCAAATGCATTGCCAATAGCCGCTTGTAGAATCTCATCAGAGAAAGCCCCATCAGCACTTCTGGAGTCCGAAAGGATTAATTTACTCATCGCTTGGCAAACGGTGGCGCTGGCTACTTCGCCTGCATCATGTCCTCCCATACCGTCACACAATATGAATAGCCTATCGGTATCAGCCTCTTTACCCTTAGCTGGGTAAATGCAATCTTCCTGATTGGCTCGCTGACCTTGTTCGTAAATTGTATGGACTTTTATCTTATATTTCATAATCGTATTCATTGATTAATAGATCGTTCCTTCTTCATCTGGCAACTCAAAACGTAAATCTTGATCTGGCAGACGAATGATATCACCGTGTTGCAAGACGACACAATCACCATATTCCATCTTGTTCTGTCCTATGAAAGTGACATTTACTTTTTCTTTGGCAAGAGAGACGTAATGTACATAGCCTTTACTTGGCACCTTCTTGACTTCAATGATCAGATGCTCACGACTCATACGCTTGCTTTCATTGGGGATTCCGAAGTCTGCATGAGGAGGGTTGATAGTTTTCCTTCCGATCGTCTGCCTTCCTTGACGCAATTGAAAGGTCGGACCAGCTGGCAGAACCTTTAGTAAACCGATTATTACATTCAAGCCCTCGCCAATGTCGGTAGGAGGATCGGCTTGCGTAGTCCTGTAACGAGTCTTTTCCTCACCACCCGGATACTGAGTGTGTTCTTCTTGTTTCACACCCACCTTAGTAAAATCTTTGATGAGATTTCTTGTCTTACAGACTGCGCAAGTTGCATATTTAGATTCTATGTCAGGCTGATTCTGTACCTGAAGCACTGCACCACAGGCAGGACATTTGATTCTAATATATTCTGGTGCCATGATTATTTCTTTTTCACCATTTCATGACAGGCATATCGTCAGAAAACTTTCCCCACATATGAGGGTGCTGTCTGTTTCCCGATAAGCTTATCACCCCATTGTGTACATATTCATATAGTTCTCTGGCCGTGATAATTCGATTCCGATTACTATCAGCTCCTCCGCGAAGTCCTTGTTGCAGATAAGTCGTAAAAAAACCGTTCTGCATATTGGGATTCTCAATGGAGGACTCATTGGAACGTGATGACAGGAATAGCATAACATTTGCTTTCTTTGCTGCATTCACGGTACTCTGTGATGATGTCCCGCCAGTTTGCATCCCTCCGGAAAAGCAAGCATCTGCAAAAATCATTTTATTCTGACATTTACTGACGGCCATTCCCTTGCGAACCTGTCCGTAAGACAAGTTCCCATCATAAGCGCAAAAGCCTCCATGATATCCATGACCGCTATAGAAGAAAACGACGATATCGTTTGTATCCGCGTTTTTATAGACTTTCTGCATTGCCGCTATTATATTTTTAATGGTTGCTTTTTCATTTTGCAGAAGACAATAATCCACTTTCGTGTTCTTAGCGTATAATCCAGCTATCGTTGAAGCATCCTTTGCCGGAAGCCTTAGGTCATTAACGGTGCCAGGATAGTCAGCGATTCCTACTGATACCAAGAACACCTTTGCTTGCGCTTCTGTACCCAGTATCAGCAGGAGTGCTGAGACAATGGTTAGAAATCTCTTAACATTCATAAACATCAGGAAGTGTTTCAAGATTATCCGATTCTTGCAATGTATCATCCATTGGTGTGAAGCCACCCATATCATCTACTGTTAATCCGCCATTAGAGATGTCTGCTATCTCGTTTTCATCGAATTGATGATTGTCGTTCACATCCACGCCCATGATGTCGAAAGTCATATCTCCGTCAACATCAAGTACCACAGCTTCGTGTCCGTCAACGAGCATGGCTCCCATGTTGACATCCGCATCACTATCATGCACGATTCCAAGAATCTGCACTTCGGGATCATCATTAATAATAGATGTTTGCACGGCCTCTCCTTCTGGATTCTCTGGCTGTTGCGTGGTATCACCATCTCCTGAGTCAGGATCTACGGTTACCACGGCTACATCTTCTATTTCCGTATGATGCGTATTTGCAACATAGTTTGAATGATGTTCGCTCCAGTTAAAATGGCTACCAAATTCCGCTCGTTCCTCCGCGGTCATTTGATTCCATTCTTCGGCATAGAAGGTGTTATAAAGCTGTCCATGCCACTCGAAGACGCCACCGGGACCAACTTCAGCACGAGCTGCTTGGAAAGCCTCGCCAAAGCTCATGCTATCATTGACTGAAGTGGCAACACCCACCTCATCATCCACCCAAGCCGGATGGTCTGTTCCTCCTGTAACTTCTGTGGCTCCAGTACCTTCTTCAGATATTATATCAGGACTTGCACTGCTGGATAATACTGTTGCAGCTGCACCCATTGCAAATCCAGCACCAGCTCCTGCTGCCACACGACGCCAAGTTTGTTTCTTCTTTGAGTCCCCCTCCCTGCTGATAGAAGATTTCTGTTCTTCTGATAGTGATGAAGTATCTCCATGAGCTTGTCGTTGCTCGTCATAAATAGTTCTTTCGTCGTTCATAGTTGTATGGTTTTGTTAATAATAAGATGATAATTATTATGTTTAAATATGTTTATGCATAGTAAGCGTCAATATTAGCATCATTCACATAGTCAACCTCGGCATTTTGAGCCACCATTTCACTTTCTGCACTATTTGCTGCTTCTTGTAAAGGTCGCATTTGGATGCCATACCCTGTTACATCTATCAATTCTCCTTCATCCAAAACGCCATTTACATTAAGGTCTGAAATAGCAATATCAGCTCGCCCATCTTGATTCTCATCAGCCAATAATATTATTTGGCCATCCACATCTAGATAAGCTAAATCCGCTTCACTGCCATTTTCATTGACAACGGTCTCATAGGCCAGTACTTGAATCTGTGGTTCCTGCTGCTCGATTTCTGTACCAACAGGAGCTACGGGTTGATTTTGGTCTGACGAAATAACTGTAACCTCTTCACTTCCTTGAGTGGAAACGGCTACGACTTCTTCTTCAGTAGAGACAACCGGTTGATTGGGATTCGATGAAATTACAGGAGTGTCTTCTGTATCTTGGGAAGATACTGGTTCTGTGGTTTGTCCAGTGCTATCTTCATTATCATCTATCAGTTCCACGACCACTTCACTTGCATGAGTTTCTTCGACAATTACGCTGCCAGCAATTACACCAGCTGCTGCGCCGATAGCAGAACTAATACCAGATGCCACATTAGCTTTCACTTCGTTGTTACCTTTTGTTTTCATAATTGTTTTGTTGTTTTTAGGATTGAACTTTGTTTTGATGCTGCAAAGGTAGGGAGTTCTTTGGTAGCTGCCAAACATTCAAAACAATCCTGTATGAAATGGTGGGATTAATCCATGAAATGATGTATCAGCATTTGAACTTACTCTTGCAATATGGACAGGCCTTGTCTTGCTTGAGCAAAGAATATTTTTTGTAGCCGAGGAAATGGCGACATTCATGATTGGGACAAACATAATGTTGCTCAAAATCTTCCTTGATTGCTTCTGACTGTTTTACGGAATCATCTGTATAACTTTTCCAGAAACCATAAAGCATGATTACAAAGCCAATGATTGTCATAATGGTTGTAAGGGTAAAGATTTCCTTTGGCCAGTCCTGATTATTGGCCAAGGCAACCAGTGCGCCACTGCCCATAGTGAAAAGCATCGGCACGCGTGTCCATAACGCTAAGGTATTTCTATGACGAGCAATCTCAAGGGTTTGTGCGTAATAATCATCCCAAATTTTTTCGAGATGTGCGATGCCAAGGGGGGGAGGAGGGGGAGGAGGAGTGATTTTTCCCAGTGCTTGTATCAACGTAGCCACATTAATTTGGTATCTGTCCATTCCTAATGCTACTTGGCTCGAAGTAGTGATACGTTTTGACACAATTTCAATGCCATCCACGTATGTTACGTTCTGCGGTTTCATGTTCGTGATGGTCATACTGCCGTCCATGCCAACAACAATCTTGCAATGTGCGACACCTTCGGCGACCTTGCATCGACTGACACTGTTCGGAACACTACCAGCACTTCCTAATGCAATTGTTTTTCCAGTCCCTACTATGGTTAAAAGAAGACGACCTTGCCCAGGTTCCTTGCCAATAAGTATTGTCCTGCCTTTCAGACTATCCAAATTCATAGTAATATTTTTAACGATTATATTTTATTATTAATGGATTGCACAAAAAGTTCCTTTAATGTTTTCAATGCTTCCTTGGAAATGTTGAGCGGATAGGCAAACACTTCTCCATCGCTTAAAACAAGCCGCTGACGAAGTACATTGATTTGATAGACGTACGTCAAGTTCACGATATGTCGTTTCCCTACACGTGCGAATATGTTAGCCGTTTCTTTAAGACTTTCAGTTAGGAGCTTCTGCATTTCTGCAAGATTCATGCACACGGCACCCTTCACTTTGTCACTTAGTACAAAGTTCGTATAGTTCCCGTCCGCCTCAAAATATACGATCTTAGAGATGTCCATTCTGAACAACTCGTCACGGGAATTAAGATAGAGATATTTTTTTGTCATAATTGTTTAATTTATGTGGCATACTGTGTTAACATAGAATCAGCTTCTGAGTTGCAAGCTACATCCGAGAAATTGATGTTGTTTCGTTTACTTGTATTGATAATGGTGGACTCATCACTCCTCGCATATTCGTCTATTTTATTTTCCGCACAATCATTAGAGCTACCTAAGATATCTTCAAATAACTCAATCGCTGATTGATAACGCATTTTACGCATTGGTGCCATTGCTTTCTCAAGGACTGAAATTGTTGCTGAACTGATACCTGATTGCTTCAGTAGTTCAATGGGTAAACCATCATTTAGAATAGTAGAAGAATTAGGTGGTGTTTGACCAACAAGCATCTTATAGTAAGTCGCTCCTAAGGCATAAACGTCTAGTGTAGCGGGAAATGTTCCGTCTTGTTTGAAACTTGCTTGTTCAAGAGGAGCATACCCATTTGTACCGAGGCCTATACTTGTACTTGATTCGGGTTCACCGTTATCAGTATATTGTTTAGACAATCCGAAATCAATAAGGATAATTCGATAAGACTTATCAATCATAATGTTGTTGGGCTTTATGTCTAAGTGCAACATACGATGCTCATGCATATGGCTTATAGCAGAGCAGAGCCTTTGAAGTATCATTAATGCCTCATGTTCAGGTAACTTGCCACGTCGTTTTATATATTCATCCAACGTGATGCCATCTATTAGCTCCATTACATAATAAGCTGTTTGATTCTCACTGAACACCTCTAATATTTTGACGATATTCCTGTGGTTCAATTTAGCAAGGTTGTCTGCTTCTTTTTGGAACTTGTACAAATAATTCACGGCAATAGAGCTGTTTGTCCGTTCGACGTTTCTGCCATCAATTGCTCGATAATTCAGATCTGCCATGAAAAATTCCTTGATCGCTACTTGTACGTCTGCCTTAATCCTACCTAAAGGACCTTCAATCATTGTTGGCATAGTAGCAAGATATGTGATGCCAAAACTTCCTTGTCCCAACGACTTGACTATCGTATATTTCCCGTTTTGAAGAATTGTTCCTATTTTTAATGCTGTTTCCATATTTATTCTTATTGTTCTTAACCTAACTTTAACGTCTAATCTCTTTTAATAAATAGCGTGAGCGACGAAGCAACTGATAATCCAATAGAGAGTGAAAAAAATGCACCAGTCACACTACCATTCCACATGGGTAGCATCAGACTATTTGCAAAACAAGCTATAGTAAAGAGAAAAGATAATAGTCTCCAAGTTTTTGCTCTCAGTTCTTCTTTAAATATTAATAATAAAAAGTATACAAATAAGGATGCCATAATAAATAATATAAGAGTGACTATACCGTCAAAATCCCAATCAATTTCACGACTTTGAGTTAGCATAAACCATGCATAGACATTTTCTATAATCAAGACAAGTATTGCCCACCATCTGTATGATATACTAACATTCCCCAGATCAAAATCATCCACAGAAGGTCCATATATATTTGATTGCGGTTTTTCAACTAAATCTTTATCGGTTGGTGGAGAAGCATAAAGTGTTACCTCATCTTCAAAAGAATTCAAGAAGTCCTCAACAGTTTGAAATCTGTCTTTTTTTGCAGGGGCCATAGCCCTTGCTACAGAGGCAGAAATGCTATCAGATATTTTGTGTTCTTGCAACTCATAGAGAGGGAATCCTTCATTTAATATATCCGATGCCTCAGGCGGGCGAACACCTGTTAGCATCTTAAACATTGTTCCGCCAAGAGCATAAACATCCATTGTAACGGGGAAGCCTTTCCCTTCACGATAGTTTGCTTGTTCGATTGGAGCATAACCGGGTGTCCCTGCACCAACCTTCGTACTTGACTCTGGTTCACCTTTAGAATCATATTGTTTTGAAAGACCAAAATCTATAATATAAACTTTCCCGTCCTTGTCCAACATCACATTTTTTGGTTTCAAGTCAAGATGAAGCATTTTATTAGAATGCATATATTGGACAGCCTTTCCAATTTCCTTTAAAATAGATACTGCTTTACCTTCTTTAATGCCACTTTGTTGTAATATGTAGTCATCAAGGCTTTGCCCATCTATATACTGCATCACATAATAGGTTGTGTTGTTTTCATCAAAGACATCAAGCACATTAACAATATTGGGATGATCCAATTTAGAAAGGTTTTCGGCCTCTTTCTTAAATTTCTGCCTATAATTGAAGAATAAACTGCCGCTTGACCCTTCAATAGAACTTCCGTCTTTTGAACGGGAATTCATTTCACTCATGAAGAACTCCTTGATTGCTACATTCACAGTAGTATCCATCTGTCCGAGTTTTCCCATCATAGTCAATTTCGTCGTTGCAAGATAGGTTATTCCAAAACTACCTTGCCCCAACGACTTGACTATCGTATATTTTCCCCTCTGAAGAGTTGTTCCTTTTTCTAAGGCTGTTTCCATATTTCTTTAATCCTAAATCACTGTTATTGACAAATCGTCATCTTTGTTTTCATCGTTGGCGAGATAATCTAACGATATCTTCTGTTCCGTGATATCAACAATGTCTTCATTATCATTGTCATCAATCATGATGTCGCCCCCTAATACTTCATCTTCTGCAATGATTCCATTTGTGGTCTCAATATCCACAATATCAATCAATTGACAATTATCATCAATCATCAAAATGTCATCGGAAACCAGAGACCTATCAATAGGTGTTATTTCTATAGATGATATGCCATACTCTTTGACCTCTTTCATAAGCATATCTGCTTCTTCTTCACATTTAGAACATACGCCATCGCAATCTCCATCGTGATTGCATTCAGATGGCGAATAATCAATGCCATTCTTTTGTGCAAACTCGGAACGTATCTTTTTCAACATCTCACATTTGTCTTTACCTTTCATATCTGACCCTATATTTTAAGAATTCGATATTATTAATCCCGAACTCATGTAACATCTTCTTGCTTTTTTTACAGAATTAATATCATTATATTCTGGAATAAGCGGTATTCTCACTCTTAGTTTGCTATGAAGATTCTCCTGACAAATATATTCTAGGTTTTTGATTACAAGAGAATTATTTATTCCCGTATAAGCCTTATATATAGCATAATCCATGTCTTTTATGTCTACAATAAATTCATCAACATAATCTTTAAGTAAAATAAGATTTTCTGTAGGAACATTAAAAGATGTTTCCACACTGGTGTGCCATTTGTTAGCACCACATAATAAGACTTCCTTTATAAAGACACCGTATAGCAAAGGTTCTCCACCTCCAAATGTAACACCACCTTTGGTTGCAACATAATAGAACTCGTCTTTCTTCGCTACATCATATAATTCTTTCGGAGAGAGATTAACAACTTTAGCACTCTTGTTCAAACACTGCGGATTTAGGCAATACTTGCATCTTAACGGACAGCCCCAGAACCCAACGAGGAGTGTGACACCTTGCCCATCAGTTCCAAGCCTAAGCCGTCTAATTCCAATCAGTGATGCTCTATTTGACATATGTGAAATCAAATAACTGGTTCCTAATAAAATTAATCCATCACATAATAGACCGTTTGGTTTTCCTCGAAGATATCATGAGCACCAACAATGTGTGGACTTTTCAGCCGCCATATACGTTGGCCTCTTTCATAAACTTTGAACGCAGGCTTTCAAATGTTGAACGATTGTCTGGGACACTCACTGTAACAGTATTCTCAGCGCTGCGAAGGTTGATTCCTTTTATAAAAAATTCTTTCACAACCATTTTTGCATCTAAGCCAACATGCTTGACAAGATATGTGTTGCCAAAGCCTCCAGTAGCAAGAGGACGAAGAACCTGATATGTTCCATTACGCAATAATGTGCCACTTGGAAGCAAATAGTTATCGTTTTCCACTAATCAAGAATGATAACGCCCCTCTGCAACTCCCACGCAAAGGTTGGTAAATGATGATGTTAGCGTACACATACAAAAAAGCGTGGGAGTCCGTACTTGTCGCATCGTCCCACTGCTCTAGGCTCTAGCATTGCCCATCTGTCAAGAACGATGCAACGCAGAAGCCCACGCAAGGAGATATGTATGTTGTAAACCTCGCGCGCGTACCTATATATATACTAAGGTACGCAGAGGGTATACGGTAACATATTCCCACATAGGACATCTACCGTTGCTTTGCTTTCTGACAGTTTATTGAACTTGCTAGATTCGAGCAGTCAAAGAACAAAGCGCTGAGTAAACGCCTTTTACATTATGTGTGTCCCACCCGCCCGGCTTCTGCTTATAGGTGCAATTTGAAGGCCGAAAAACCTCATTTCACTCCAATTTGCATCTACTTTCTTGGTGATGACGGGGCAAAGTTAAGGTTTTGTCGTAAGATGGCAAAGAAAAAACAAAGTTTTTTTGAAATAATAGGGTCAAATAATGCCTTCTTAATAAAATAATAGTTATCTTTGCACAACATTTTTTAGCCATGTATTACATCTGGACAGACGAAAGCGACACAACAGGGAAATACTATGCCAACTTCTACGGCGGCATACTGATTAAGTCGGAGTATCTTGAGGAGGTACTCTCTCGTTTGTCATTTGTTATCAAGGGACAAGGGCTTGAACAAGAGGAAATAAAGTGGCAGAAGGTAAATGAATATACCGAGGAACGCTATAAGAAAATCATAGATGAGCTGTTTAATCTTATGGCTGATGATAAAGTGAAAATGCGTATATTCTTTCGACATCGTCAGTATGAGCCAGCTGGACTCGCCAACGAGCAGAAGAGGAAAGAATACCCGATGCTTTATTATCAGTTTATCAAAAATGATTTCGGATTGATTTACAGTAATCCGACAGGAAGGCCCATCCGTGTAAGGATACTTATAGACGATATGCCACTTAAAGGTTCAGCAAGAGATGAATTTCTTAAGGCTATTTATCACCTAAATGAACTTAAGTCTTTCCAGAAGGCAAATATTCAAATAAAAGAAGGAGATGTTGCTGAGGTTGACTCAAAGAAACATCTGCCTCTCCAAGTGATGGACTTGGTTCTTGGCTCTATGTGTTTCCGCCTGAATGACAAACACAAGGAACGAGGAATTGATGGAAAACGCGCCAAACGAAACATCGTAAAGGAACGGATTTACAAATATATTCGAACAAAGATCTGGCAAATGCATCCTGGATTCAACATTGGCTTAACCACGCCCATTACCAAGAAAAAGGACTTGTGGGAACGTCCATATTTACATTGGAACTTTGTGCCACGCAACTATACAAAGAAAGAGGAATTGACAAAGCGTCATAAAAAGAAATAGCCCCGTACAACCTACACTAGTGAGCTACGTCAACGTAACCTTTCAGTTGCAAAGGACTTATTTCTGGGCGCAAAGTTAGTGACATTTACTTATATCTGCAAATTTTTGAGTATTTATTTTTTTAATTATAAAGTTCTCAAGGTTTTCAGTTTGGAAGAAAAGAGCATAACGCTTA
>Ga0247610_10003702_pt1 | contig 16637 bp, 34 predicted proteins | sample 174DNAGHGhighgp2_FD_193483 | JGI IMG/M metagenome (GOLD analysis project Ga0247610, IMG submission 193483) | Sheep rumen microbial communities from Palmerston North, Manawatu-Wanganui, New Zealand - 1742 DNA GHGhigh gp2 | ecosystem: Host-associated > Mammals > Digestive system > Stomach > Rumen... | reverse complement strand
TCTTTTATAAATAATAAAGAGTACATACAGCAAACTTTTAAAGTGGTTTAAAGAATGACTTGTGAGTTAGACTGAATAGGTTCAAATCCTTAAATATGTACTCTTTTAATAGGGCTATAGCTTAATAGGTTAAAGCGCCACCCTGATAAGGTGGAGAGTCCCAGTTCGATCCTGGGTAGCCCTACGCTACTCTTTTTATTATAATAATTTGGTTATTCATCTCCGGATATGCAGTCTGAGAAGATAGCATATCTTTAAATAGATAGTTTTCCCTCTTCGGAGGGTTTCTATATACATCCAAAACTCAAAACAAAATTCACACAAACAACAAACTCAATTTTAAACAACCCTCTTATTAACGCCTTTTGGTGTTTTTAAGTGGCCTCCTGATTATCAGTAGTCGGGAGGTATGTTTTGTTTTGGACTCAGCCTCATCTAGTTGCAAATAGGTGAGGCTATTTAGGCCAATAGCGCAGGTGGTCAGTTCGCGTCAGTCTGAAAAACTGAAGATCCTGGTTCAACTCCAGGTTGGCCCACTAAAGAGTGCGTACAGCAAAATCTTATTTTAGTTCCGAACTTTTAATTCGATAGGCTTAAATTGCACTCTTTTTAAATAAGAAGTTAATATCAATAGTTAATACGTCAAAAGATCTCACACAGCAAATTATACTTACTTGAGCAGACTTTTAATTCGCAATTCAGTATTTTAGAGATCTTTTAAGGAGCACAAACAGCAACTATTTATGTACATATGATTGTCGTTCATAGAGGTAGTAAGTGCTCCTTTCTAAATGAAATTTATTTAAAATTATGAATAATCCATTTAAAGAGGACAAGCTTGCAAAAGCAAGAGGTGAAGCAGAAGAACTTTACCAAATTAGGGAAAAAGATGGAGAGTTATGGATTACCTACAATTCTGCTTCTATTATTCCTGAATCATTATTAAAGAACCCGGCACTTGAAACTCTAAAAGAGTTGAGAGAGCTATATGTTAAATCTAAAAATGTTACAAAAGATGCAGAAACTTAATGTACTATTAGCATTACGTCAGAAGCTTGGTAATCGTTACAATCAGATGGTTGGAGATTATACAAGTTTCTTCAAGAACAAGCAAGGTGCCTTTAGAGGTACTTTGAAGACTCATTCACCTCTTGAAGGTTATCCTGTAGACCTTACTAAGGTAGCCAATGAACGTGTCGTTACGACCGTAAAGGAAAAAATGGATTGGTTCATTAAAGAGGCTTTAGAGTATTTTAATACTTCTTTAGCTATTGAAGCATCTAATGGTGAAGGTGCACCTACTGTTCCTCTTGTATTTGATGGCAGAACTTATGGTCCTTATCCAGCTACAGTACTTCTTAGAATGAGGGGAATCTTCGAGAATGAGAAGTTTGCTCAAATGCTTGGACTTATTCCTGTTAGAGAGGCTACAAAAGTTTGGGTTGAGGCTGATGAGGATGAGGATTACGAGAAACGTGGTATTGTTCAGACTGAACGTCAGAGTGGTGAAACTAAGACCACTGAGACACATCAGGAAATTCTGAAAGATCCAAACATCAATCCTGAGAACATTCCATCTAACTATAGAGCTACAGTTACAAACGTATCTTCTACTGTTAAGACAGGTGATTATACTGTCCAATTCTTCAGTGGGGAATGGACACATGAGAAGCGTGCTGCTCTTTTAAAGAGGAGAAGTGAACTTCTTGATGCCATTGATATTGCACTTCAAAAGGTCAATGACCGTGATGCTAAGGAGTGTGATATTGAGGATCTCTTAAAGCATCTTATTTATGGATGATATATAAGTTTTCTCCTATAATTTTTGACCATAGCTTTAGCTTTACACATTAGCATTACGCAATCCTAGATGATTAGCATTAATGTCGTGGTCAAAGCTTTAGCATTTATGGTTACTGTATATTACGTACCTTGACGACTATTACAGTTTCCGATAACCGCGGGTTCAAATCCCGTCTCCCCCTCTATCCGAGTTCTTCGGAGCTCTTTTTTTCATCGTTTAGCCATTGCTTGTGAAAGTAGTGGCTATATGGGGGAGTCGTCTAGTGGTTAGGACATCGGAGTTAAAAAGCTTTAGCTTAAAAAGGTATAATGTAATGTACAAATGTTTATGGGTTAGTAAGACGGATTTGTCGCTAATCCTAAGGGGAGTAGATCAGTGGTAGATCAATAGTCGCCAAAACTGTATGTCGATGGTTCGAATCCATCCTCCCCTGCACATTGGGGTATTTTTTTTTCATTAAAAATCAATTATTTTTCTCTTAAAGCCTTGGTTCGTGAGAATAGAGGCTTACTTGGTGCAGTGCTGAAATTGGTTAGACAGGTCTAGATATTAATCTAGAGGTACAAGTATTCTAGGTATGTACGTGGGAGTTCGAGTCTCTCCTGCACTACTAAAGGAAGTCAAACAGCAATTTCTTAACGATATTGTCCTTATAAGACCGTGGTCACAGGTTCGAATCCTGTCCTCCCTACAATCTATTTAAATAGGGAGGTAGCTCAGTCAGGTTTAGAGCACGTATTTAGTTAGACTTCTTTTTTGATATATTATTCATTTGGTAAACATTAGCGAATGTTGTAAGGAATTTTTACCCTAAGTCTCGGTCTGTGAAGATAGAGACTACACTACAAAGAGAACAAACAGCAATATCATAACTTAGCTTGTGGTGCCGTTAGTGATGGTTGAAATCCATCTCCCTTCCCATCTTCAAAACCAACCATTAAAATGGAAGGGATAGTGTAATATTCATAGCACGACGTATGTTTAGTTCTCTTTTTAAATCTATATACACGAGGATTCTGATAGTAGAGACTTGCTTGCAAATCAGAGATGGAAGGCTTTAAGGGGTTGAATCTCCGCAAGTTGAAATAAGTGGAGAGCGGGAAGATCGTGTAGTGTATAATTTTAAATTCTCTATTCAAAGAGGTGGGTGAGACGTTGCCCTGTCAAGGAATGCACTAGCTTGGGGTAATTTGCGCATAACGACTCAATATGTGTAGTAGTTAATAAGGTAGTATAGATGCTGACAGAATCTTACTAGACGAAAGACTACGTACATTCCGAATAGAGAAGTGGGAGAGATATTTCTCTCCCAAAATGGAGGTGTAAGCCTAATTGGTAAGGCAGCAGTCCTGAAAACTGCTAGTAATCGTGTAAAAGCGGTGTGCTGGTTCAAGTCCAGTCACCTCCTCTATGAAAAAGTGTTTATTACACAAATGTGATGCTCATTGTTGTTATAATATAGCATTTGAGCATGGTGAATTAGAAAGATTCGCCAGTATGATTGTTAATCCAGTAATTACTTTCACTCCATTCGGAGGTGTAAGAATTGCTATGACTAACATGGATCTTGACAAAAACAAATGTCCCTTCTTAAGGTCTGATCGTAGATGTAATATTTATGAAAACAGACCTGATGTGTGCAGGAAAATGGGAGAAATTCCAGAATTACCTTGCAAATACTTTAGGGAGAGTAAACCTTGATGGTGATAGGGTCTCACTGCTAATGAGTTCGCTCGTGTAAAAGCGGGTACGGTTCGATTCCGTTGCTCTCCTCAATGTTTAATTTTAAACTACAAATGCAATTCACAGAAATTTATTTTAAACCTTTCAGAGGAGATCCAGGTGGATATTCCTCTTACATATGGTGCGACAGAAGCACTATGTGTTTTTCTATTCTTCAGAAACATCTGAAGCCTAGAATTATTGCTCTCCTTAACGGAGATGAAGCGAAACCTTTTTTACATGTAGAATCTGAAGGAGACTACATAGTAATAAATGACTCTCCTGCCTTATTAGTAAGAGGATGGGGCAGATTAACTGATGTTCTCAATTTAGAGGAATCAGTTGCTAAAACTATTCAAAAAGATTTTTTAGAATGGACTGTTAAACAATTAAAGAAGAAATGAACGATTACGAAAAACCCGATAAGCCTACGAATCATAGAATTCCTCGTAAGGCTCCTAAAGCAGAAATTCCTAAAGAGAGTAGTAATGAAATGTGGTATCAATGAAAGTTAAGTGTCATCTAGAATTAAATCCTACGGCTGTATGCCTATTTATAGAAGAAAATAGACTAAGCCAATCTCAAATTATAGCAATTACAAGTAACTCATCTGGTTCATACACATTGTTTTATTATGCTTGAAAGTGAAATTAAGGTAATTATTGAAGACAAACTTGGCATTAATCCAGCAGATTATTCAAACGACTCTCGTTTTATAGAGGACTTAGCATGTGATTCTCTTGATGTAATAGACCTAGTAATGGAGATAGAAAGGGAATTTAACATTGCCATTCCTGATGATGATGTTAATAAGTTTGATACTGTAGGCAATTTAATAGAATATGTTAAGAAAAGAATCTCCGTCTATCCACACAGACGAAAATCTTAAGTGGAGTAGAAAGAACTTTGTTCTAGCACGTACTACAACCGTGATATGATTCTGCCAGTTATCAGAAAGAATCAGACTGGATATGTGACCTAAGCAGAAACTTAGTGCAGAGCAAGGGACGCCTTGTGAATGGGAAGAAGGTATTGAGGAGCCTGAGAAGCAATTTATATCTTTATCTTCTTCCTTTATTAGGGCCTATAGCTCAGTTGGTTAGAGCACCTGACTCATAATCAGTAGGTCCCAGGTTCAAGCCCTGGTGGGCCCACAAAATTTTTATTAGTATGAAGTATAATCCTATTAACTCAACATTTACTGAAGGAGATAAAGTTCTCATAGTCAAAGAAAGTAAAGATGATGGTAGAACTTGTAAAGGTTGTTGGTATAATAGCTGGATAGACAGAAAACGTAGAGCTTATCCTTATAGTTGTTATACACATGGTCATGTTTGTACTCCTGCTAACAGAAAAGACAAAAAACAAGTTATATTTAAACTCTTGACAAAATGAGATTTATTAGAAATGAAAAAGGACAAGCTTGTTCTATTATAGAGCCAGAACTTGTCAATTATGATCGAGCTTTAGAGATTGTTAATTCTCTTAAGGGCTCTGATGGGCATATTTATCCAATTCCTTATTCCTATATAAAGGATGATACATTGGATACTCTCAATTGGGTTATGCAATCACTTGGACTTTATACTTTTCCAATTCTTGAGTTATGTGAATGGTTAGAATCTCAGATTGATGATAATCCTGAATATGAACCTCATTCAGCTATAGAAATATGTGCTGGAACAGGATGGATTGGACGCCAACTTAGAATTCCAATTACTGATGTAAAGAATATGGAAAATCCAGAAGTTCAAAAAGTTATGCTTGATTCCATGTCTATTCCTACTATATATGCTAATGATGTAGAAACATTAGAAGCTTCTGATGCTGTAAATAAATATAAACCAGATATAGTAATCGGAAGTTATGTAACATCTAAGCAGTTGGTAGATAAAATAGATAAAAAGAGAGCAATGACTATAGGATTCCATACAATTAATGGAGGTGTTATTGAACAGAATCTTATGGAATTAGCTAGGAAAGAAGTAAAAGTAGGTGTAGATGTACGAAGTATTTGTAGAAAGGTTTATAAAGTGATACTTGTATGTAATATGAGAACACATAAAAATGAATCTTATATATCTCTTCCACACAAAACTTTGTCTTTTCCTTGGCTAGTTACAAGAGGTGATACTTCTCAATCTAAAATATTAATATTTGAAAATAAGCTATGGTAGATCGATCTTATTATAATGGAAAGATTCTTGGAACTTTATATAGTATTTTAGATAGATTTCCAGATTTAAGATTTTGTCAACTCCTCTCTATTTTAGATTTAGATAAAGATAACTTTTATGAAGAACCAGATAAAACCTTGCAAAGAATATACGAAAGTAACTTTTTTAAGAACCAAAGATGACCCTCTGTATAACTTTAAATATGGAGTAGTCAGTATTCTTATTAATGGTTATGAAAGGGTTACTACAAGAAAAGGAGAGATGCTTAAGGTACCAATGCAAGTTAAAAATGGTAGGGATGAAGCCTTAGTAAAAGCATATGAAGTCTCCTATACATCTGAATATATGTATATTCCTGTAAAGTATATTATGTCAATTAAGGAAGGCGTCAGCACTGAAGATTTATGAATAGAGCATTTTGTAGTTTTTGGTTATTAGCCTTCCTTTTCGAGGGATAGAGTCTTCGGACTCTTCCCTTTTTATTTGTATGATAGAATTTGGTTTAAAACATGCAGGCTCTTCTGTTTGGAAGAAGAAGTATCCTAGAAGGAAAATTAATGAAGGAGATTTTAAGCATCAAAGTATGCATGACCGTTTTAAGCTTGGATATGATAGAAACTATCATGATGGTTGGTTATCTTGGAAGGACTTAGATAAATTCTTTGAGGCTAATCTTGGAAAGAATGTAGATAAAGTGTTCTCTGAATATGTAAAGAGAGCTAAGAGGTTTGACCATGATGTTAGTCTTAGAACTACTTTTTATGATGCTTTAAATCCAGGAAGAAGATATCAAAAACAAACTTATTGTATAGATTCTCAAAACAGAATTGCTAAATTTAAAGAAAGCAATGAGAAAGTTGTAACCTTTAAAGAGGCATTTGCTTATAATGAATCTCATTATCCAAAGGATGTGAGGTCCTATTTAAAAGAGAATCAAATTGTTCCATTTGGGGAATTTTATCTAAGAGAACATTGGTATGATAACTGGACTAAGAAGCATATTTATATATGTAGTAAGGATTGGTATGATACAGTACTTGCTATAGGTACAGGTAAGCAGTTTGTAAGAATGAATAACATGAAGAGAATATACATTCCATTTAGTAAGGACAATGCACAGGGAATACCTAAAAATGGATTTGAAACAGTTGAAGTTCCAACTGGAAAATATATTCATTCTGAAAACTTTCCAGACCTTAGTTGGCAAATATACAGAACTGAACAAATTCCTTATAGTAAGAAATCTAATCCAGACTTTATGTTCTTTGTAAAAGGTGAATTTGATCAATATTAAATAGATTATTGGGCTTGACAGGATTTGACGGCATTGGAAAGTAGATTACTCACTCGGACAAGAATGGAAAGACATTCAAAAACAAATAAATGCTAAGGTAGTTGTAATGACTCCTCGTACTGTAGCAATCGCTGCGTAAGTACCTGGCAAGAGGGAAGCCAAGGAACATAATTCCCTCATAGCGAGTCTTCTTTTGAGGATTTTCTTTTTGGCCATTATTAATATTCTGTGTCTATCGGAGATATAACTAAATAGGCTGGTGTGGGAAAGCTAATGTCCAATTAGCCCCCGTAGAGGGAAACTACGTAAAAAACCTATGAGTGTAAGTTATAGTAATTGAGAATAAGATGTGCGGACGGCGGTTCGATTCCGCCCAGGTCCACAAAAAAAAACTTTAAAAATATGACAACAGAAGAATTTATTAAGAAAGGAAAAGAGGAGTATGGTCAAGTTTTTGAGGATGTTATGCATTATGCAGCTGGAATTCTATGTAGAGATAGCGAGGACATGTGTAATTGTATAGATATTCTTCAAGAACTTGACGATTATTCTTATTGATCTGAATCAAGTCAATTTTTGTTAAAAGACTTGTTTGAACTCTAAAAACATATTATCTTTGATAAGATTCAAATTTAAAATGTTCCAGTAGCCTACGACTACACACTGGCTGGCTATTCTTCGACAAGAAGGAGGTTTTAATATCACAATCCGCCATAAGGGTAGTGAAGAGAGTAAAAATCTCGAACTGAGGGTAATATAGTTCGGAACAATCTATGTTGCCCTCTTTTAGACTGATAGGTAAAGTTTATAAAAAGTTAATCTTCTGGTTCGTGAGAATAGGGAGATATGGCGCAGTGGCCTAATAGGTTAAGGTTCGTGCTTTGGGAGCATGAGATTGTCGGTTCGAGTCCGGTCTGCGCCACCATATAATCTCTTTCGGGTTAAAGGAAAGCCTCATCCTGCGTAAGTGTAATACGGCTATCTAACAGATATGCTGTTTCAATCAAAGCACCCAGGTACAAAACTTTAGAGGACGTGATAGGTAGGAGAAGCCTATCTTGTGTGCTTGTAAAACAAGTACACTTTTGCAGTGTTAGTGTTAAAGGTTAGCAAGAGGCCTTGCCAAGGCTTAAGAGTGAGTTCGAATCTCATACACTGCTCTTCCACACCAAAATGGCTGAGGTTGATAAAAGCCATACTGATAGTCTTACAAATGTAACAAGGCAGGTGTTTATGAAAGTTTTAACCTTCGAAACCTTCAGTGGCAGTAGAAAAGTAAATTCATTGAAAGAGCCCTAGAGTCAGTGGAAGATAGCCTAGGGACACTTGCGGGTATGGTGTAGTTGCAGGCGCACACCTGACTTCCAATCAGGAGGCATGCGTGGGTTGGATCCCCACTATCCGCACAATTTAAAGAGTACATACAGCAAAATTTCTTTAAATTTCCGAATATATTGATTCAGAATAGAATAAGAAGTACTCTTATTTAAATGGGACAGTTGGCCGAGAGACTTAGGCGCAAGATTGTGGTTCTTGTTTACGTGGGTTTGAATCCCACACTGCCCCCAAAACTAATATTTAAAGATTATGATAGTAGAAGTAAATCATCCAGATTATGGCAAGACTGAGCTTGATATAGACAGGATAATTGCTATTTGTCCACAGAAAAGATGGATATTATTTGAAAATGTTTATTGGCCTTTAAATCAAGCTGATTTTGATATAGTGGCAAAAAGATGGAGGGCAAGGAACTTATGACAATAGAACAGATTGAAAAAGAGATTCATTATCACGAAAGGATAATTGAAAATCATCAAAGAGAACTCTCTAAATTGAGAGGAGATTATGAATTATTAAAGTTAAAACAAAAGCTTAAATGAAAAAGAGAATCATTAATTTAATGAAGAAAGCAGTAAGAGGTTACTGCAAAGCAGCAGTCTTAATGTATCCAACGGGTACTTTTCCTGTACGTTAATTAGATTAAATGATGCACGAGAAGAGCAATATGGCTCTTCCCGATTTAGCGAGTATGAAAAAGCTTTTATGTTTATTGTTGTTATGTAGTTGTAACCAAAAGAGTACTTATGTACCACAAAATTGGTGGGATGAAGATACTATATGGGTTGATACTTTCGTTATAAATAAGATTTATAATGCTGAAAGAATGGAAGATATATTCCCTTCAGATACTCTGGATGAAGGTCCAAGTTATGAAGAATGGTTTACAGATTCCATTTAAATAGGGACGTGGTGTAATGGTAGCACGTCTGACTTTGACTCAGAAGGGAGCGAAAGCCACTGCAGGTTCGAGTCCTGCCGCCCCTACTTGGCGTATGTGCCAACATTTGTTTATTTTTGTCAAGAGAAGAGAGTTTATCTGTGAAGACAAGCTCTCTAGATGGCGCTGAGGACGATACAGGTCGAGTCGCCAGCCTTTCAAGCTGGTTCCATAGTGTAAGTGGGTTCGAATCCCATCGGCGTCACATATTCCGAACTGATTGTGAATTGACGAAGCCTTAATCTCCATCTGATACTGCAGAAAGTGGAGGGAATAGTACATAGAAATCAGGGTACTTTTTATCAACACATTTACAATTAATGCGCATAGTTCGGAATTACGGATTCTTAGTTCAGCTGGTTAAGAACATTAGTCTTACAAACTAAAGGTCATTGGTTCGAATCCAATAGAATCCACGGTATTTGTTTGGATACGTCTACGAAAAAGGGGTCGCGCAAGAAGCAGCTTATAAATTAAGACCCGCTGCTAGAGATGATTAGGTCTGAACAATGGCGGACTGTGCACAAGTCCGTCGCTTCGTTAGCTCAGGGGTTAGAGCGCTTGCAGAAGACGCAAGAGGTCATAGGTTCGAGTCCTATATGAAGTACTAAAAACAACTTTGTAAATAAATCATAGACTGGGTAATTGCCGAGGTAGAACATAAGAGTCTGCCTCGGCTTTTTTAGTATGTTCACATTATTAAATATACTAGTTATAGGGAACTTTATGTGGTTCATTTTAGAATGTAGATATGACAAACCTTTCCTATGGTTTACATGGAATGGGAAAAGAAAATATATTAGATTATTTTAAATATGTTAGATTATGTAATTTACACCGATGGAGCTTATAGTAGCTCTCGTGATCAAGGTGGAATTGGAATTGTTGTACTTCGAGATGGAGAAAAAGTATTTAAGTATTCAAAAGCCTTTAAGAAGACAACTAATAATCAAATGGAACTTATTGCTGTAATCACTGCATTGCAAGCAATTAAACAATCTATTAACTCTCTCACTATTTATACGGATTCAATGTATGTAAAGGGTTGTGCAACTCTTGGTTGGAAACGTAAGAAGAATGTAGAATTATGGATGACATTTGATGAAGTATTTAAAGTTGCACAAGCTTTAGTTACTAATCCGATTCAGATTGAACACGTCAAAGGACACGCTGACAATGTTTATAATAATCTCTGTGATGAACTAGCTACAAATGCTAGTCAGGAATTATTATAAACGGGGGAACTGGGGCCAAAAGCTCTGGTTCCCCCGTCAGTTTTTGTATTTTGGGAAAAATTAAAAAATTATGACACCAATTGATTTATTAGTATATTGCTTTTGTTTCGTACTATTTTGTATGGGACTATCATTATTAATAATGTCTTTTAAAAGTTAATTATGACAAAAGAAGATAGAGATTTATTTCTTAAAGACCTATGTATAAGGTTGCCGTATGAAGTAAGAGTTACATGGGATGGTAAACATTCATTGACAGTTACACCTTATATTTATTGTGCAATAATAAAGGAAAATAAACTTCCAAAACTACTACTTCGTTCACTCTCTTCTATGACTGAGAAAGAGAAGAAAGAGTATCAAGCATTCTTCAATTATGATGGTGTTGAATATCCAGAAAAATATATTGATTGGCTTAATGCACATTATTTTGACTATAGAGGTCTTATAGATAAAGGACTTGTCTTGGAGGCAAAAGAAGGAATGTATAATATAAACAATAAATAATCATGACACAGGAAGAAAAAGCAAAAGCCTATGATGAGGCTCTTGCACATGCAAAGCTATTATTAAAAACTGTTGGTAATGCAACGCTTGGCAATCTTATCTTGAAAAATGAGTTTGAAAATATGTTCCCCGAACTTAAAGAAGAGAATGAGGAGGAGAAGATAAGAAAATGTCTTATTGATTATTTTACAGATTTTCATCTACAAACATTTGCAGGTCTTGACCCTAAAAAGATTATTGCTTGGCTTGAAAAGCAAGGCGAGAAGAAGTATGATGATAAGGTTGAACCAAAGTTTGAAATTAAAAAAGGGAAGTGGTATGTATGTACTCAGACTTTTACTTTAAAAGGTAAAATTGTTGTGATAAAAGGACAAACATACCAATCAAATCAAGATGGTATTATAGAAGGAGAGGATGAATGGATTTTTGTAGACAAACTTGATGGCAAAGCAGTGAACTATTTCAAGCCTTGGACTATCCAAGATGCAAAGGATGGCGATGTGCTTGAATTTGGAGACCACGGAAGACTTGTAGTTGGTATTGTGAGTTATGTTAATAAAACAACAGGCAAAGTTGATGTAAGTTGCTTGTTAGAAAATAATAATTTTAAAGTGGGCAACTACTATAATCTTGATACAGTAAAACCACATCCAGCTACCAAAGAACAGAGTGACCTCTTATTCCAAAAGATGAAAGAAGCTGGTTATAAATGGGATAATGAAAAGAAAGAATTGAAGAAGATTGGGTCTACTTGGAGTGAAAAGGACAAAGAAATGTGTGCAGCAGTTTTGCAACTAATAGCTGATTCTGAAAAAGAAAACGGTTGGAATTGTGTTTATTGTAATGATAAAGAGGTTCATTTTTCAGATATTATTGCCTGGTTTAATTCCCTCAGACATCAGTCACAGTGGAAGCCGAATGATGCCCAAATGGATTCTATTACTTGTGCTGTGCGAAAAATGAAAGAATCCGATTGTTATGATTCAGAGTTGGTATCACTGTTTAATGATTTAAAGAAACTAAGGGAGGAATAGTCATGAAAGCCCCAGAGAAGATTTATATTCATCCCGATATTGGTGGTAGAGAGTTTATTAGTCCATGGTTGATAAGAAGAGTAAGCAAAGAAAGTGTCGAATACATCCGAACTGATATCTTCATTGAGAAAGCTTGTGAGTATTTTCGTAAAAGTTTAGAAGATACTAAAGTTATAGATGACTATAGAAATATCTTAGTACGAGGTATTCGAGCAAGTTATACGTCAGTGGAAGAGTTTATTGATAATTTTAAAGATTATATGAAAGGAGAATAATTATGGATAGTAAAGATCGTCGTTGTAGAACTTGTGCAACTAAGTTATGTTGTTTTTGTTCTTATAATAAAAGAAATGCTTATGTTAGATCATAGATTTATTTGTCATATACTTACTATATCTTTAGTAGGAGTAATTATACTATACATGGCTTATAAAGGACATGAGTAAACAATTGTGTTTATTTCCAGAGCTAGTAATGGGTGAACTAGTAAGTAATCTAGATGAAGAAGTAGAAAAGTACATTAAAGACATTCCTCCTAATCTTAAAGATATAGTAGGTAGATCTTTTAAATGTGGTGCTTTAATGATACTTGGAGATATTATAGATTTATTAAAGAAATATACAGATTTACATGAATCCTAAAAATTATTAATTATGAAGTACAAAAAGAGACTTAAAAATTTGGAAGCACGTGTTAAAGCGTGGGAAGCTCGTGGTGGACAGAACAAGGAAAGTGGACATCTTCATAAGAAACCTGGGTCAAGGAATAAGTAATGGTAGAAAGAAAAATTAGTACTATTACTCCTGGTTTTGATAAGGAAGATAGAAGTACTTTTCCTTACTGGTTTGCACATTGGTGTGCATTTCAAATGACTGCACTCAACTTAGGAGTTTGGAAGTTTAAATACTTATTCCATGATTGGGAGAAGCCTTGGTTACGACTATTCTTACCATATAAAAAGGTACAGAAATGGCATCGTGAACATAGAAGGCATCACACTAATTATGGAGAACTTCATGGTTGGGATAAAGTCGATTGGGATGAGATGCTTATTGATTGGGAGTGTTGTCACTTTACAAAGAAACAACAACCTCTCAATGCCCCTGAAACTTTAGTAGAACTATTTTCGGATAGACCCTACTTTAGAACTATGCAAGATAATATTATACCTAAATTAAGAAGACTTATTAATAATGAAAATTGCTAATTATTTAAGGGTTATAGTACTCGTAGCATTCTTAGGATTACTAGCCTGTTCTTCTGTCGATAATACAAATACAGCTCCAGAAGAATGTGTAGAGAAAAGTAGCTTTGTAGAAGTTAAGCCTCTAACCTATAAAGGACATAGATATTTATGGTTTAGGGCTAAGACACATAGAGGCTTTGGAGGTGTTGTACATGACCCAAATTGTGGATGTTATGATAAATAGTGATTTTAAAAAGTGTGTACTTATAGTAACTATAAGTATCTTATTTTATTTATTATTAAACTTGATAGTATGAATTGGACAAAGGCATTTTGTTTTTTAGGATGGTTAGTATTAGCCATTTTAGGTATTGATCTAGCTTTTGGCTGGATAAATTTAGCAAATACCATTGCTAATGTAGCTGGAGCATTTCTAGTATTATTTATAGTTTTTATTTCTGTCAAAACTCAGTGTTTTACTAAATTAAAATTTTGGAAAAAATGAAGAAATTAATTTCTATTTTGTTCATGCTTTCTGTAATGTTTAGCATGACAAGTTGTCTTAATGTTGAGCGTATTGATGCTGGTTGTGAGGGTATTGAAGTATCTCTTTATGGAGATGACAGAGGTATTGGTGAAATCAATCTGGTAACAGGTTGGGTTGTTTACAATCCCTGGACCAAACAAATCTTTGAATACCCAACTTATGTTCAAACTATTGACTATTCATCATTTACAATTAATGCAAAGGATGGTCCACTCTTTACTATTGATCCTAACGTGAACATTAAAGTCGCTGATGGTAAGGCTCCTCAAGTATTTAAGAAGTACAGAAAGGAACTAAAAGATGTAATTAATGGACCTGTTCTTAAGTACATTAAGGATGCTTGTCGTATTGAAATTAATAAGTTCACAACTGATCAAATTGTTTCTAATCGAGAGGCTGTAGAAAATGCAATTGAAAAGCGTTTAGCTGCAACTCTTGCTAAAGAAGGATTTATTCTCGACCAGTTTACTTCAGGTCTAAGTTATCCTCAATCCATTATTGATGCTATTGACGCTAAAACCAAGGCTGTTCAGGATGCACAGAGAGTTGAGAATGAGGTAAAGACAGCTGAGGCTGAAGCACGCAAACTTATTGTAGCTGCAGAAGCTGAAAAGAAAGCTAATGAGCTTAGAACTCAGGCTTTAACTCCTGCTATTCTTCAGCAAATGTGGATTGAGAAGTGGGATGGTAAACTTCCTGTTACTATGGCTGGAGGAGACTCTAAACTTCTTCTAAACTTACCTAAATAATGATTTGGTTAATCATTAGTATTGTCTGCTTTCTATTACTTAGGAATTTCCTATCTAAATTAGAAGTAGACAGTCGTAATGGATGGAATTCCGTTAAACTTCCATTATGGGAATGGATTCTTATCGCTATTGCTTGCTTAGTGCCAATTATGAATGTAATAGCACTTATCTGCATAGAGCTGCTTGCAATAAATGACATAAGAAGTAGTTATCCAGATATAAGATTCAAAGAAGGAAAAAGTCATTGGCTTATTAAATTAATAGATTTTATGAATAAGGAATTTTAAACTATGTAATACTAGAAATGCTTATAAGTATTATTGTTACTGTATTGCTATTATATATAGCATTTCACTCTAAATATGATGGAGATAGATTTCCTCAATGGGTATATTATGTTATTGCCTTATTAACTTTAGCTAGCTGGGAATCAGCACTAGTTATGTTAGGCTTATGCATATATTGCCTTTATAAAGGAATTAAGACAGGACAGATTGATACTTTAAATTGGATTGAAAATCTGATTAAATAATGTCTGACGAAAGTTATCGAATTATAGACACTGTAGAATATGGTATATATGCGAGCAAAGATTGGTTCTTTAAAGAATCATTTTTACTTGCAAACAATCAATGGGCAGTTCCAGAAAAGAGATTACTCAAAAAGATAGATAAGAAAAAGTTTTATCGGCAGAAATTACAAGAACTTATAAGTGAGTTCGAATTTTATAAGGTAGAAAAGGTCATGAAAGTCTTAGATTGGACATGGGCTGATATTGTCGGCTATCCAAGAAAAGATGATATGATTAATAAAGTTGAAAATCTTTATAATAGTATTGAAAATAGAATTCTAGAGGGAGAATATTGTTTTTGTGCTACAGGAGGATTTAGACTTACTTTTAATCCAGATGATGATGAACTCTCACTTGTATTTGAAGCTGTAACCGATTCTATTTATGGTAATTGAGGAAAAAGACTTTCGAATGACACAAATTAGTCAGAGTTCACCTTTTTGGGATTTGGAGTTATTAAAGACTATAAAACCAAAAGGTGGAGAGACTAGACAAGAGTTTGTAAATGTCGGCTATGGCATGACATTAGGACATTGTCTTAAATCTATTATGAGCTTTAGAATAGCTAGTAAACATGAGGAAGCTGTTACAATGAAACAGTATCTAAAAGAGTTTATAGCTGGACTTAAGGAATTAAAAGGTTATATTGATGAAGCACTCTTGGAAGACCAAAAAGTTGAAGACGGAGCTGAGTAGGCTCTTTACTTTTCTAGACAAAAACTACAACATTAATTGGGGTGGTTGTTGTTGGCTCACATATTGCTTAGCAAATAACTTAGAAAGATTAAATATTCCATTTTCTTTGGTAATATACAACGGAGAAGGAAATGCAGAAGAAGCCCGTAATAATATTATGGAAAGAACTCCTGCTTTCCCCACAGGATGTGAAACTGCTTTTCACTACACTTTAAAAGCTAAAGGACTCGGTATTCTTAATAAGAGTAAAGGAGACCCCTTCATACTTGTTAAAGATGTTGATTCTGAAGATATTCGTTGGATATATGATGAAGGTAATTGGAATGAATGTTATAATTCTAGATTAAACGATGAAATTAAAAACTTAGTAGAAACTGTTTTCAGAATTTATGAAAAAGAAATCTGTGAAACCTGAAAAGATAATGGATATTAAATGTCCTAAATGTGAACGTATTACACATCATTATCTTAATGAAGAAACTGGCGAATACAGATGCGTAGTTTGTCAGAGTGTTAATAAGACAATTAAAGTGAAGCCTAAGAAGGAAGTCATCTTTGCTATGGACCCAGAACTAGATGCTGCACTTAACTCTTCTACAGTAGATCCAGTCTAACTATAAAATTATTTACAAATGAACAATTTACAAGAAGGACTTCCTAATTCCCGTCCTAAAGGGGATGACGATGAAAGATGGGTTGATGTACACAATCATGAACTCATGGTATTCTTAGGATTCAGACAGCCTTTATATGAAGGCAGGGATTCTAAAGTTTGGGAAAAGACACCTGCTGAAAGAAAACTTCTTAAGCAGATGAAGGCTCGTTGCACTACTATC
>Ga0247610_10003700_pt1 | contig 16639 bp, 21 predicted proteins | sample 174DNAGHGhighgp2_FD_193483 | JGI IMG/M metagenome (GOLD analysis project Ga0247610, IMG submission 193483) | Sheep rumen microbial communities from Palmerston North, Manawatu-Wanganui, New Zealand - 1742 DNA GHGhigh gp2 | ecosystem: Host-associated > Mammals > Digestive system > Stomach > Rumen... | reverse complement strand
TAATCCCTACTATGAATACCCGCACAATACTCGTCATACACCTGCCCCACAAAAACGCATGGTTCCAAGTGATGCTAATATAGTTGGCGGCATCGGTTATGACAATGAAGATCCAGAACAACATCCAGATGTACCTGGTTTTGGCTGGACGGAGGATTAAAATGGCAGACGAAATTAAAAGAAAACGTGTAACGCTCCATCCACTAAAGAAAGATGGTACATTAGATTTATATACAAATCTTTATCCTAAATGCCTTAACACCGGCATTGTTGATGAAAACGGCAATGAAGTTAAAGTTTTAACAACTGAAGGTGGTGAAACCTTCGATCAAGCCATTGCGCGTTTACAAGACGAAATCGATGAAAAAGGCGACGTTACTAGTGAAGAATTAGCACAAGCAGTAGCAAATAAAGCAGAAATTACACTTATTGAATTAAATGATTTAATGAGTGAAGAAACTATTGCATCTATGGGTGGATTCCTAATAGGATGAACTGAATTAACTTACAATATATGATATTTCAATAAGGAAATCGATCTTAGTGAATTAAAAGATGAAACTTTCATTGGTTTTCATTATGTATTACATGGTGATGATGAATCTATTATCTCTGATACCTTACTTTTATTTACAAAAGAATATTGTACAAATGATGAACCGGTATTTGTATTAAATAGATTATCACCAACAATTAATGTTTCACATTTAAGTTTAACATTAGCGTCAAATGGAATTATTGGTTTGCAACAACTCCACACAGACGCCGCCTCACATTGAGGGAATATAACAGGTAATATTCAAGAACAATCTGATTTACAAGCAGCTTTAAATAATAAACAAGATACTATTGCAGATTTAGATACCATCAGAAGCGGCGCGGCAGCAGGTGCAGCAGCAGTATCACAAGATGATTTTAATAATGCTATCGATGAAATAGACAATCATATTACTGTGATTGCTGAAAATCAATTACCATGTTGAAATTTATCATTCTCCTTAAAAAGCAGTTCATATCAAACAAATGTTCCTCAACCGGACGATGAACCATGGATGCGCTCTGAAGATACGTATGATAATCAACCTATTATTTTAAGTATTAATGGCGGTGCACCAGAGTTTTGTTTTATTTCTAAGACAATTGAAGGAGACCATAACGATCATATTTATATTACATTATATAATAGTCGATGATATATTGAAATGACTTACATTCCAAGTGAAGTACAATTTGAGTGAACTTTAGATTTAAGCGGTTATTTTGGAAATAAAATAATAAGAGATGATTTTTATCCTGCAATTCGTTTCATTGATAATGAGTGAAACGATGATAATGTTATTATGCCATCTTGAGTTCAAGATATAGATACAAGAATGAGAATGCTTACTAGAATTGAAGTCCCTGCAATATTATATACAGATGATAATAATGTTGGCGAACCAGTCACCATTTATGCAATTCCAGACGTAAATACTGATGATCAAGTTGTTGTTCATATCCGCTCATCAGAAGGCGATTATAAATTAACTTATCAATATCATGAAGATGAGGAGGGTGAATAATATGAGTTGGAACTTATTAACAGTAGAAATTCCTGCAGGAAAACTTACCAATAAAGATGTTGAGATTTTAAGTCAACAAGTTGGCAGTCCAATTCTTCCAATCAGTAATATTGCAGTCTTTGGTACGGCGATGCCTATGGGTAGTATTTTGAATTTATATCCTACAAATCCGCCATACATTAGTAATAAAGGTCAAGTTATTTATATACCATGATCAGAAAAATATACTTTAAATATGGTTTATGTAAATTTTTATAGTACAGAAACACATGAACTTTTACCTAAAAATTTCTTTAAATATGGATTTTTAGGAATCTCCTATAATAATCCTCAAGATATGTGTATGATGGCATTATATGTACAATGTACTGAAGATATACTTCCAGAACTAATTAATATTAATGTCTATCAAGAAGAACCACTTTAGGAGGTTTAAAATATGACAAAAACAGAATTAATAGATAGTTTAGTATTAAACAACGAAAGTGGTTTAAATACACAAGATTATGCGAGTGCTTTAGAAAAACCTTTTATGCGCATTAGAGGAATTCATTGAATGTGGCCAGATAGCGATGAAGTTATGATGCCTGTCAATGAAAACCAATTATTAACAAAATACTTATTACCTAAAACAGATTTTGTTCCTTTAGTTAGTGTAGTTGACCTTCAAATGGATTCTGGAGCAGTAATTAATGAAGTGATTTTAGAAGTGATACAAGCCAATTTTGAACAATACTGGTTAGATTATACTATTAATAAAGATGACGATATTCTTTATGTTAAATTAACTGGTGAAGAGGCGAATCTTTTAATTAATGAATGTGGCAATATAGGTATGGATATCGTTATTAATATTGCTTATACAATTCCAGAATAGAGGAGGAAATTAGATTATGAATGATATAAAAATATTATTAGACCTCCTTAAAAACGGAGTATTTGGCGACAGTGGCACGGCAGGTGAAGAGATTTCCACTGAATATTTAATTAGTCTTAGTACAAAATTAGGTCATGGCATTTTCCCTATTAAAGAAGTTAGAAATAATGGAGATATATTATATCCAGAAGAATTACAAGCAATTAATTTCAATAGTGAATTATATTTAAGAGATGATAAATTTATGACTATTCTTGTTCCTGATAGTTGGAATTGAAATAGTCCTCGTATTAATATTTTAGATACAGATGAAAACTTATTATGCTCTTTATATGAAGATAAAGATTTTATTTATGATTATAGACAACTTGACCGTGATTTTACAAATATTATACAATTAAAAGTGCATAAAGACGGCAAACTGTCTATTGGACCTCAAGAAATTATTATAGATATAAATCATGTGGAGGAATAGATTATGACAAAAGAATTATTATTAAGCGAACTAAATAAAAATAATGATTTTAATGAAATTTCTCCACAACAGCTTGAGAACATTTTAGGAAAATCAGTTTATTTAGTCCATAAAATTGTAGTTTCAACTAATAACAGAGGTTATCATATGTTTGATGGCGAAGAATTAGATTGTCCATATTTCACATTGGGTAAAGAATATATAATTCATCTTGGTGACCTCCCACACGGCAATGACTACAGAGGACTTAATATCACTTGTGAAGGCTATAATGATAAGTGGGGTTTTAATATAGATTCTGATTTTGATTGAGAATCAAATAGTGTTTTTTTAACATTATCCACTATGCAAGCAGAAGATGATGGTACACCAGAGTCATGTTATATCAACATTAATCTTAATTTTGGTGTAATTAAGTAGGAGGAATTATTATGAATGAAACATTACTTTTAATGCAAATGATTAAGAATGGCGATTTAAATAGTTCTTCTGATTTTATTGTTCATTCTCAATTTGCCAATATTTTCGGCAATTTAGCTCATATCGCCCTTTCAAGTGAGACTTGAACGATAATTAATAATATAGCAAGTTCACTAAAAATTGGCGAATTCTCTACTAGTCGAGTTATCATTCTAGACACTGCTGAAGATATCTGAGGATCGGTGGATGAATATTATGAAGAAAGCCCAAGACCGGTTATATTAACCAACTTTCAACGTGCAGCTAATATGGAAGAGGCATCTGAAGAAACAAGAGATCTTTTTATATGTGATATTTATTATGCCAATCCATATGAACCGCAATCGGAAAACATGACTTATGTTTCTGGTATATATCAAGGACAAGCTTCATTCTGGTATGAAATACCACCAAAAAGTGCGAATTCTTACGATGGAGGCTATAACAGAGTAGGATTTAATTCTTCTTTAGGTGTTAATAATATTGTGGTTAAATATCATATTGAACCACCAGGTTAGGAGGAATAAAATATGGCTTCAATTAAAATGTTTGGTTATGATGTAGAATCTAATACCAAAAATAATTATACAATTAAACAAACCAAATGCACATATACAGAAACTAGTGAAGGCTCTAGCGGACATTATGCTTATTTTGATGCAAATGTATCTGTTACTGGAGATTATGATCCTTATCATGTAACTATTGATTATAAACTTTATATTAATTTTGACCACATCAATAAAAACTATTTTGAAACATCTGGTCCGACTGGTAACTATCAAAGTTTAACTTTTTATCTTAATGACCCATATGAACATCCAGAATTAGGTACGATACGAAGTTTAAATCATTTTAATGTAACAGCGACAATACCTTCTCGAACAGATTTTTGGCTTGAGCAAGGAATTGGCAGTATTTCTGGATCTCAAATTATGCTTACTTTCCCTAAAGAGGTTTTTGATAGCTGACCTGAAAATATTATTGGTGTAAATGGTTTTATTGAAGGACAATATAGCTGTACAGCATCAGAATGGCCTCCAGTGCCACCGGTAGAAGAATAATATTTGCTTTTTATTCTATCACACCTGATAATTTACCTAGAATAGTGGAGGTATTGTATGAACGTCTTAACTATTATTCAAGGCGATTCGGTAAATGCCGAGCTAGAACTAACAGGCGTTGACGCGCCTGAAGTAACTCAGCTTTATTTTGAAGCGAGTTGTTTCAGTAAGCGTTATCCACTTGCCGAGACAGAGCAAGAGTTAGTTTGAATCTTAACGATCCCATACGAAGATACCTCCAATTTAAATGTTGGCCTCTTCAAATACAACATAGTTGCCGACCTAGTTGGCGGTAGAACGGCAACTATTGTATATAATCAGCCCATGGAAGTACTTTACAAGGATCAAAAATGGACAGAAGCGAATTAGCCAAACTTAAACAAAAACAGGGCACCGCCAGCGTTGATTCGTCTACCAACGTTGAAATTAGAAACGTAACACCAAGCCCAGCCGTCGATGTTGACGCGCAAGATATTTATATTAAAGGTGTTCGTAGTGGACAAAGAGTTATTAAAGACCATGCCCTTCTTGCGCATTTAGATTATGCAAGCAGTGGTCATACAGGTTTTGCAGGCATTGAATTTGGTACTACTGCTCAATGAAATGCAAGACCAACATACCGTCCAGCTGAAGGTATTTTATTAGTTTATACTGATTATGCCGGTTTAGATGGACAGCCAATCATGAACTTTAAGATTGGTGATGGTAATGCTTATCTAGTAGACCTTAAGTTTATTAATCAAGATTTAAGAGCCTCATTAGAGCAACATATTAATGATTGACAAGTTCACGTAAGTGAACAAGATCGCAGATTTTGGAATAATAAAATTAATTGCTTAGTTCCTGAGTCTGAAGAAGATTTATTAGAATTTACTAGAGAAGATATTGAAATCTAGTAGGAGAGTTTTATGGCAAGTTATGCAAATTTAGCAAAATTAGGTAGAGTTAAACTACCACCAGCTAGTGGACAATCTGATCCACGTTATTATGCTTTAGTTGACGTTGACGGCCGTGCTATGCTAGCGCCGAACTTCTCTAGTTCAGCTAGTTACGCTCAAGGTGATTATGTTATATATGGTGATAACTTATATCGTTTTGATAGCGCACATCCAGCAGGTGCTTGGACAGGTAGTGATGCAACTCCAGTAACAGCTACAGCAGAAATTAAAAGAGCTTTAGAAACTATCGCAGGTGGTATTCACTACCGTGGTAAAACACAAAGTGCCCTTTTTGAAGGATCTACACAAGACCAAATTTTAATTAATGGTTCGTCAGTCGCAACTTCTGTTAGTGCCGGCGATATGGTTACCGAAGATGTTCCTGCAGTTGCTAGCAATTATGCAACAAACACAGCATATAATAAAGGCGACTATATCAAATACGATGGCGCTTACTATCAAACAAATCAAGCTATTGATGAAGCAGATAATACTTCATGGGCCGCTATTCAAAACTTAGTAAGTCCAGTTAAAGGCAATCCAATGTTTATTTGGGCAGAAGGTCAATGGACAATGCTCAGTGGCGTTGGTGATGGTCTTGGAGACTTAGCTTATAAGGATAGTGCTAGTGGTACATATATTAAACCTTCTGGTACTGGTAGCGTTACACTTACAACCTATGGTGCAGATAAGAGAAAATTATCTACAACAACAATTACTGGTACAAATGGTACAGTAAACGCCTCAAACATTACAGATGTTGATAAAAATACTTTTGCTACTGCTGCAGCAAACGCAACAACAGTTGCCCTTGCAGATGCCGAAAGTACAAGAATTGGTAATGCAGATGTCGGTGATTCTATCTCTGTTGGTACAAGTTTAACAGGAACAAAAACATTCGTTACTACTGCTATTAAAGGCGCATCATTAGGTGGAACAACAACATTCAATACAGATGCGATTAAATCTGCAGCATTAACCGGCACAACAACATTCACAACAGAAGGTGTTGTTACAGACGTTAATGGCGACTGCTTAGAATTCAGTTATGCTGGCACAAATAGCGTTGGTATTTCTACAACACCAGCATCTACAGGTACAGTTACAATTTCTACAACTCCAGCAGGAGATAGTGATAAAGGCACTGTCGGTTTAGGTACAACAAATATTACACCAGCAAAAGGTTTATCTGCTTCTAGTGCGACATTGCGTGGTGTCAGTGGTACAACAAACATTCTTGGTGTTGGCGGTACAGCACAAGCGGTTACAGATATTACATATAGCCCTGTTACTCCAGCAGCCGTGGCAGCAAGTTCAACAACTGTTGCAACAGGTCAATTAGAAAGTGGTAATGATATTGTTGTTGGTTTAACAACAAGTACAGCTACAGGTTCTGTTACAGTTGGTACAACAACAGATACAGTTGTAGTTAAGTAATAACTACTTAAATTAAATTAAAGTCCAGACTAACCTCTGGACTTTTTATTATATTAAAGTTGCTTTAACTAAAAACTCTCCATATACTTTATTTGTATAATGGAGGCGTATAGTAATATGGGAAAACCTAACAATTCTATTGGTCATGTAAAACTACCGGGCGAATCGGTTCAACGTCCTATAGTTCCACAACAATTATGAGATGGCACAACAAACTATGCCGCCTCATTACCAACTTTAACAGAAGATTCTAAAATTTTATTAAGTGCGGTTTCAGTTACATATGCACAACTTAGAACCTTAATGAATAATAATCAGCTTTTAGCTGGTGCTTTTTATCGTATTACAGACTTTGTTACTACAACAGCTCAACCTAGAACTCGATCAGCTGGGCATCAATTTGATTTAATTGTCCATGCTATTTCTAGTAATGAGTTAAGTGAAGATGCTAATGCTACTCAACATAGTGGTGATACTTATTTTGCTAATAGTAATTTAGGTGCTTGGATTATTAAGTATAGTTTTGCTAATGATACTAGTAGATTTGCTTGGGCAGATACTACAAATGGTAAAGGTGTTATTTATTATTTAAAAGATGAATTTTGAAATGAATGTGGATACGATTTTAAGAATATCCAATTCGCAAGATATAAAGTAACAGCTTGTGAAAAAGCTCCAACCTTAGTTGATAACTATTGTGGTATGATTGCAAACACCAGACCAGATGGTTACACAGATTGTTTATTATCAATGTCAATAGACTTAAATGATTATAAGTATTATTATACTTTTGATTGCTATCAAACTGACTATTCTTTAAATCCATTAAATAAAACTTTTACTAGACCTAATGGAACTACATTTACAATTACACAGTTGCAATGCATGAGAAATAGAATTCCAGCCGATGAAATGGATGATGTTAAATTATTTTTAAATAATGTTTGCATTATAATTGAAACAAGTAGAGATTGTTTTTTTACATTTACAGGTGGTACTAATAATTCTACTTTTTTGGGCGGTGGTACACTAACTGCTTATATAATTTATGGGTCTATAATAGGAGGACCTGAGCAAGGCTCATATAGTGAAGCTTTTTCTTCTGTTCATAGTACAGTTAATTCAATAGCAAACTCAATAGTATGTTGTGCTAGAAATGGTTGTGCCATACAAGAGTCTACCATAGGCACTATTAGTAATAGTTATTTAGTAGGCGGTAGTGCGATTAGTTATTCTATGATTGGTTCTATTTTTACATCAAATATTATAGCCACAACTGTAGTATTTTATATTAGTAATATAGGTTTTATGCAAGGCTGTTCTGGAAGTGCTACATATTTTACTTATGGAACCGATGCTGGTGCTATAATTAATACAAGTACAAGCTCTACTGTTACTTGACCATTTATAATTTATTCTAATGTTGCATTTATGCTACAAGTAAGTGCAACTAGAATTTCAAACTGCAGTGTAACTAGTTTACGTGATGGAACTTTTACAGAACTGCTTGGATGTTCTTTTAATAGTAATAGAGGACTTGTTTGTAATCAAATCTTAAGCGGCTGTAATTTTGGTTATGCTGTTAATTATTTAAACATTTCATCAACAAATACAGCCCAAACAATTACAAATACAAACTTCCACGATATTAAAGGAACCGATGCAAGTAATATTAAAACAGTAGTAATTCCAGAAGATTATAGTGAAAAACATACAGTTGAAATATACTCATCTAATCAACTAAGAGTATATGAAATTGATTAAGGGGTATACATATGAAAATTAATAGTAATTTAACAGTTACTGAAACAGTAACAGCAAAAAAAATTGTTAAAGAAGGCGGTACCTCTGATCAATTTCTTAAAGCAGATGGTAGCGTAAGTACTATTGGTCCTGTTGGTGCAACAGGTCCAACTGGTGCAACAGGTCCTACAGGTGGCACTGGTGGAAAAGGAGCAACTGGTCAAACAGGTCCTATAGGAGCTACTGGTCCCACAGGCGGAACAGGTGGCATAGGTAAAACTGGTTCAACCGGTCCTACAGGTGCAACTGGTCCTACAGGTGGAACTGGTGGTACTGGAGGAACTGGTGGCATAGGTAAAACAGGTGCAACAGGTCCTACAGGTGGTACTGGTGGTAAAGGCGCCACTGGTCCTACAGGAGGCACAGGTGGCACTGGTGGTATAGGTAAAACTGGCTCAACCGGTCCTATAGGTGCAACTGGCCCTACAGGCGGAACAGGCGGTACTGGAGGTACTGGTGGAAAAGGTGCAACTGGACCTACTGGAGCAACTGGTCCTACAGGTGGTACTGGGGGAACAGGCGGTACCGGTGGAACAGGTGGTACTGGTGGAACCGGTGGTAAAGGTACTGATGGCTTAACAACAAAAATCACAGTAAATGGTAATACATATACACAATCAGGTGGTGTTATTACATTACCAAATTACGTAAAAACTGACGATACTATTCAAAATACAAACCCATTTGGCGGCAGAAAATTATATATTAACTCTATCGACAATGCTTTTGCCGATGCAGACAAAAAATTCTGGGTCACTATTACAAAACACAAAAAATCAGATAGTGGTGTCACTTATCCTCATACAGATACAAGTAAAGCTATTACTGATGATAATTATTTTGTTGATGGTCCAGTTATTCAAAATTTAACTTCAAGTGCGCATAGTATTTTTGATGGATCCTATGAAACTAACATTTCTTGCGCGGCTGGACAATACTTAAAGATTAGAATTATGTTTGGTTCTAATACTTCTCCATCTTCAACAACTTCATCTTTCACAGGTTATCCATACGGTACTTACTATATCTCATATTACTATAACAATACTCCAGAACAACAATCACAAGTTAGAGTCTATAATAAATATGCCGCACATACCGTTGGCTGGCATTTATATAATACTTCTAATTTTGAAGGTTCTTTGAGTGGAACTAATTATATTCAACAATTAGTAGATAATAATGATTATCAACGTACTTGTGTTGAATTCATTATCTTCGGTAATGAAACTAGTGGTAGAAATGTTGGTCCAACTGAAATTGATTATAAATTAGGAAGACCAGATCTATCGAGAGACGGCTCAACAGTTACCAAGTATGGCGCTCAAACATTATATGAAAACTTTACTTGAAAGTATGATCATCAAGAAAGACTTACGATTGCCAATACAGGTAATATTACAATAAAAAATAGTAGTGGTACTACAAAAGCTAGTATTGACTCTACTTCAGGAAACGCTTCTTTTGCAGGTTCAATTTCTGAAGGTGGTACTGCACTTTCAAATAAATACCAAGCTAAAGACGGTGATTTAACTGCTATTGCAGCATTAACCGGCACAGGTTATGCAAAACGTACAGCAGATAATACTTGAACGTTAGATACAACTGGCCCAATGGGCGCTACAGGTCCTAAAGGTGCAACTGGTTCAACTGGTCCTACAGGAGGCACAGGTGGAACAGGTGGTACTGGTGGAACAGGTGGTGTTGGTCCTACTGGTGCAACTGGCCCTAAAGGTGCAACAGGTCAAACTGGTCCAACTGGTGCAACAGGTCAAACTGGTCAAACTGGTGCAACAGGCCCTACAGGCGGTACTGGAGGCAAAGGCGCAACTGGTCCTACAGGTGGTACAGGTGGCACTGGTGGTATCGGTCCAACAGGTGCGACAGGTCCAACTGGAGGCACAGGCGGAACTGGTGGTATAGGTAAAACAGGTGCTACTGGTCCTACAGGTTCTACAGGTCCAACTGGTGGAACAGGTGGCAAGGGTGCGACTGGTCAAACAGGTCCAACAGGTGCAACAGGTCCTACAGGCGGTACTGGTGGAACAGGTGGTATAGGTAAAACAGGTGCTACTGGTCCTACAGGAGGTACTGGAGGAACTGGTGGAATTGGTCCTACAGGAGCAACTGGCCCTAAAGGAGGCACAGGTGGTACTGGCGGTATCGGACCTACAGGAGCTACTGGTCCCACAGGAGGCACTGGAGGAACAGGTGGCATAGGTAAAACTGGTTCAACCGGACCTACAGGTGCAACTGGTCCTACAGGCGGAACTGGTGGTAAAGGTGCGACAGGTCCTACCGGAGCAACAGGAGCTACAGGTCCTAAAGGTGCAACTGGCCAAACAGGCCCAACTGGTGGTACAGGTGGCACTGGTGGTGTTGGTCCTACAGGTCCTACAGGAGCAACTGGTGCAACAGGCCCAACTGGTGGTACTGGTGGCAAAGGTGCAACTGGTCAAACAGGTCCTCAAGGCGCCACGGGTGCAACAGGTCCTACAGGCGCGACTGGTCCTACAGGAGGTACCGGTGGTAAGGGTGGTACTGGTGGAACAGGTGGAATTGGTCCAACTGGTGCTACAGGTGCTACTGGTCCTACAGGTGGTACCGGAGGAACTGGTGGTATAGGTAAAACTGGTTCGACAGGTCCTACAGGTGCTACAGGTCCAACTGGTGGTACAGGCGGAACTGGTGGTAAAGGTGCAACTGGTCCTATAGGAGCCACAGGTCCTACAGGTGGTACTGGTGGTACTGGCGGCAAAGGTGGTACTGGTGGAATTGGTCCTACAGGCGCAACTGGTCCTACAGGTCCTACAGGAGCTACTGGTCCTACAGGCGGAACAGGTGGTACTGGCGGTGTTGGCCCTAAAGGAGCAACTGGTCCTACAGGTCCTAAAGGAGATACAGGTGGAACGGGTGGTACTGGTGGAATTGGTCCAACTGGTGCTACAGGCGCGACCGGTCCTAAAGGGGCAACTGGTGTTTCAGTAACTGGTGCAACTGGTCCTAAAGGAGCGACCGGTGTATCAGTAACAGGTTCAACTGGTCCTACAGGAGCCACGGGGCCTAAAGGTGCTACAGGTGTTTCAGTAACTGGTGCAACTGGTCCTAAAGGAGCGACCGGTGTATCAGTAACAGGTCCAACTGGTGCTACAGGCGCGACCGGTCCTAAAGGGGCAACTGGTGTTTCAGTAACTGGTGCAACTGGTCCTAAAGGAGCAACTGGTGTTTCTGTAACAGGTGCAACTGGTCCTACAGGTCCAACCGGTGCAACTGGTCCTAAAGGAGCGACTGGTGTATCAGTGACTGGCGCAACGGGTCCAACTGGTCCTACAGGCGCTACAGGTCCAACTGGTGCCACAGGTGTATCAGTAACCGGCCCTACAGGTGCAACTGGTCCTAAAGGAGCAACTGGTGTATCAGTAATAGGTGCTACGGGTCCTAAGGGTGCTACAGGCGTATCAGTGACTGGTGCAACTGGTCCTAAGGGCGCAACAGGTGTATCGGTAACGGGTGCTACAGGTCCTAAAGGTGCAACAGGTCCAGGCGCAAGCTATACATATTCAAATGGCGTATTAACTATTAATGCTGCTTAAAATAAAAATTAGGGAGTAGGAATACTCCCTTTTAATTTTGCTTTATAAAGATAGGCTCAATATACTATTATTGAGGATATTATATGGCAATAAAATTTGGAACACAGGGTTGGGTAACACAAATAAATGCAGATGGTGGAACTGATAATGTTCATACTGTGCAGTATCCAGTTAATGGAGTAAATACAGTCGTATGAAAAAGACCAATGACTGTTACAATTACTGGCTTTGATAATTATATGCGTATTGATAGTACCAAACCAGGTATTTTGAAACCAGGATATAATAGCGCATCAGTATCTGCTTCTTATTGATCGGAAGAACCAAAAGCAATGGATTTTACTACAACTCCTGGTGGAGATACTTGTTATTGGACAAAGCCAACACCTGATCAAACCACTTATGGATATGATCTTTATTATGAGGATTACATTCATTTGCAATATTTTCCTTTTGGACAACAATTTACAGACTATTGAGGATATGGTCTATATTATCTTACTCCAACCGCAGGGGAAGTAGAACCAAATGGATGAACAAAAATTACAAATGATGGCACTTATACATTACCAGCACTGCATAAAAATTACTATGTTATTAGAGGAACATGTAATTGCGGTACATGGGTAGAAATGGCATATAAAACCACAAATTTAGGAAACTGAACTACTGTATCAGGCACTACAACCTATGGAAATAAAGATTATTTCTATAGAAGTACAATAAATATAAGTAGAATAGCAACTACTGGCTTAAGGTATGTACCAGTAAATACAAAAGAAACAGAATCTGGTGTGAATTACTATCTCTGTTATTATACTCCTGTACCTAATACCAGTAATCAATACTATGCCTATTTTGGTCATAGTGATGACCAAACAATAGGTTTAGGTTTTTACGTTGAATTTACTCATCAAGTACAACGTCCTGCTCAATCAGACCCAGTAACTGTCTATTTAAGACCTACAGAAGTACAAGGTTATTTTTATAGAGTTAATGGCACTGTAAAATTAAATGGTACAGACGCAACGACAACACTAAATAATCTTGGTTATATTTATTGAGACAGCTTGAATAAATCTACACTTCCAACTGCACCAATTAATTATGCAGAAAATAATCATCCTTGAGGAAATACTGCTCAATTAGTTAACTTAGTTGGAGAGCCTGACAGAAAGGTAAATGCTTACATTAAAGATGTAACTGGTGGATATGTTCCAAGTTCTAATGGTCAAGAATGAGCAGTATATAGCGGCACCAGAATGCAAGCTAATACTATATATTATCAAAATAATGATACGGAATATATTAGTAATTATACTTGGAATTTAGGTACTGTTAATTTTGATAAATACTACAAAGTTACCTTTGGTATTAAAGGCACTTTATGTCATATAGAAACAGCACAAGTAGGACCATATAGTGATTCTGCATTATATCAAACTACAAAAACTTATTATATTCCTTTCTCAAATCACACATGTTCATTTACTATTACAGGAAGCTGTGACAGTAATGCTCGTCCAGAAGGCCCACTCTATTGAGATACAAATACTGGTTCTCAAATTTTAGGATTAACAGCTACAATTGGTTCTACTATGTGAAGTAAAGAATTTGCAGTAGAACCAACACAAGATAGCACATATATTTGAGATACTGGTTCATTAACTTGAGCAGATATATCAGATATTGTTAATACATGAAAACCTAAGAGCAAAACTATTGGTAAATTCCTTTCATCAGGTGGTAGTTTTGGTCCAGTTGCCGCATTCTTAGGTTGTGTTCAAATTCCAGTACCCAGTAATTGAGATAAATTCCAAGGTAAAATCTATGGTGCATGAAATAGCTCGGCCAATCCGTACCAAATTACATCATATACTGACACAGTACCAAGTGGTCAGAATTATAGTCGAATTTATTATACATCTAGAAAATCCACAAGTAGTAGTACAAATACTTTCTATTTTACCAAATGAACCGCAAATGATTTAATAATGCAAGGCCAAGGCGCCCCTCGTGAATGAACGCCATCTCCTAATAGTTTAAGTTTTATTGGATACAGTTCAGCTCGAGTCGGTTACGGACAATTAGTAGAAACTTGAAATTTAACTAGTTCTAATGTTACAGAAACAGTTCTTCCACAAACTCGTAATACTGCTTCAAGAGCAAGACAATTATATAGATGATTAAGCTCACCTACTACTAGTGGTAATACAAACAGAATACAATGATTATATAATCATTTTTCAACCAGTATTGCAGATAATGATTCATCTGTACCAGAATATATTACTGCTATTGTCGCAACTACGCCAATTGTAGCGCCAGCCAACTGGAATACAACATCTGGCTCGCCTTCATCTGTAACTCTATTTAATCTTTCTATTCCAACGCAAACTAGCGCTTATACAGCAACCAGTTACGAAATAATGGAATATATGAATGCAGGCACAAATTATGCAAATGTAATGATTGTGCAAACAAGTTCACAACCTTATACTCCAACAACAACACTATTACAGCTTGAATGGGAACTTGATCCAGACTATCTACAAGCAAGTGGAGGTTCAACAGGTTATCTTGAAATTAGGTTCTATAATCCTAATAACTTCGACGTTACTGTTGATAATATCGTAGGTGTATTCGAAGACTCTTCTGGTACCTATAACTTTGGACCTGGTTACGATCCAAACAACCCAATGATTAATATAGGTACAACTATTTTAGCCAATAGTTACTCTGACTGAGGTTTAATTGGTTATACAGCCTGTTCTATTGACGACTACTTCTGTATCGATATGGATGCAACCATATCATATAATGGCAGTTCGATAACTGGCACCTATACAGGAGAAATTTAATATGACAGAACAAATATTAACACTTCTTCAATCAATATACGATAAGTTGGAAGGCCACGTAAAGACAATATTCTTAAGTGGCTCTTCCACTTGTTCATACATAAAACATCCTCATGATATAGATATTTTTATTTACATGAGGGATCGAACATCAATTTTAAAATGCGCTCGTCAAGTAGAAACAGAACTTAAACAAATTAAAACAGAAATTCCATCTGCAGCAGTAATTTTTTCATTACAAGATAGATATGAAATTTTATTTAATGGTGATTTTGAAGAAAAGTTTAACGAACATCCTAATAGATGTGGTTTCTTATGTTATTTATATGAGTTCCCATTAATTCAAGTACTTGTTGGAGAAGATGAAGATAATTTAAGAGATGTTGATATTTTCAAACAGAAAGAAAAAGTTATTGTAGCACTGAAATATTTTATGAATAAAAATAAGGAAAGCAATAAGTTTTTATATCATATCCTTACTACTCTTTATATCTTACAAAATAATTCTTATGAATTAACAGAAGAACAAATCAATAATATAAACATTGCTCACGATGAAGAAGATAAAGAAGCTATTGCCGCGCTTTATCAGTGAGCTAAAACCGAAGTTGAAAAACTTTAAATAAAAAAGACCTCAATTGAGGTCTTTTATTTATCCCATAATTTCTTTTTATCGTGGAAGTAGTTTTCAAATTGCGCCCAGTTTATCACCAGCACTCTATTTTTCGCGCGAGTGATTGCAACATAAGCTACATTTAAACTTTCCAAGTTATTTATTGTCGTATCAATGACAATGACATTATCATATTCAAGTCCCTTTGCCTGATGGACAGTAGAACATTCAAAGTATCCTTCTGCATTTATGGCGGCAACTTGTTTATTAGTTCTACAAAGTATCATTGGTTTTCTGCTTAACATATCGTCAAGCGCCAAATCAATCGATACTCTTTCATTTTTATCCTTATGTATTTTATAACATCTACCATAAGGATCAATTACATAGACATAACCGCCTTCACCGCGCACGCAGTGAATATTAGTTGGTCTCTTTGAAGTTATCATACTAATATAAACTTCTTCATCTTGACTTACTTCGTCTAGCAAGTCCAAGTATACTGCCGCGGCATAGTCAATAATCTCTTGATAACTTCTGTAATTATATTCTAACTTATATTGTTCAAAGTCAGTAGTCTTATCGAAAACTTCTCCATCTGCGCCTCGAAACACGAAAATGCTTTGCCATGGGTCGCCGACACAAAATTTCTTCTTACAATTTACTTTCTCAAAAATCTTAAATTGAGTTGTATCTACATCTTGGAATTCGTCAATGAAAAGCGCATCGATATTATTTATAGATTCATTATAAGCAGTAAGTACGTCATATAAATATAATGGATAATCTGTAAAATCGTATAGCCCGCACATTCTCTTGTAGGCAACATAACGACGTTCAAGTGCCATTAAAGTACTTCTATACTTATCTGACACTTCCATATTTTTGTTGCCAGTTACAAAGGAATATACAACTCCTTCATTAATTGAATGTAATCTAGTTTTCTTTTTATAATCC
>Ga0247610_10003699_pt1 | contig 16641 bp, 7 predicted proteins | sample 174DNAGHGhighgp2_FD_193483 | JGI IMG/M metagenome (GOLD analysis project Ga0247610, IMG submission 193483) | Sheep rumen microbial communities from Palmerston North, Manawatu-Wanganui, New Zealand - 1742 DNA GHGhigh gp2 | ecosystem: Host-associated > Mammals > Digestive system > Stomach > Rumen ... | reverse complement strand
TGAAAGCGCGCCATTGTTATCTATTGCTACCGTGCTGTCATCAACCTTGGCTATCAACTTACCGGCATTTGCCCCCGTTCCGATGGTTAAACCGTCAGCATAGTCAACCGAGATTTCATCATTGGTGATATCAATACCATCTCCTGCCGTTAATGCGCCTTGTTTGCTCTTTAATGCGGCGCCGATTGTACCGGCATCATAATTTTCGCTGGCATCATATTCACCTTTTGCAGCGTTATCATTGATTGATTTCAATACCGAGCCTTCTGTGGTTACACTACCGTTTAAGACATCTATTGCACTTGTGTTGCCGGCAATGTTGGTCGTGTTGGTATCTACCTGAGAGGCGGTATCTTTAATAGCATTAACAACGGTTTTATTTCTAATTAAGCCTGAGTCACTTGAGGCGGTAAACTGACCTTCGTTTTGTACCGCACCATCTGCTAAATCTAAAGAATCTTGTACAGATTGTGATAATTTTTCTTTAGTGACGTTTCCATCAGCAATCTTCACGGTTGTTACGGAATTTGAAGCTAACTCGGTTGCAGTAATGCCGCCGGCTTTAACTGAAAGCGCGCCATTGTTATCTATTGCTACCGTGCTGTCATCAACCTTGGCTATCAACTTACCGGCATTTGCCCCCGTTCCGATGGTTAAACCGTCAGCATAGTCAACGGAGATTTCATCATTGGTGATATCAATACCGTTACCTGCCGTTAATGCGCCTTGTTTGCTCTTTAATGCCGCACCGATTGTACCGGCATCATAATTTTCGCTGGAATCATACGTTCCGGTTGCGGCATTGTCTTTGATGGACTTCAATACCGAGCCTTCAGTGGTTACGCTACCGTTTAAGACATCTATTTTATCAGCGCTTACTTTTGCTTGTGTGTCTAACGCTTTGAATGCAGATACAAAGTTTGTTGATGAGCTGAGGTAATTGGTTGTGCCTAATGCGGTTTGTAATTGTGTTTCTCTGTTTTCATCTACATCAACACCTAAAATGTATTCTGCCCAATTATGTGCATGATTATACATCTCTGTTACGCCATCGGTGACGTCTGTAATAACTTGTCCCAACAATGCATCTGTCTTAGCTGATGTATAAACTTTGGTGTCGTCGGAAACTGCGGCAGTATCTGTGGTCTTAATCATACCGGCACCGGCGGCGGCGCCTAAAGCCACTGTCTTATTAATAATGTCAACCGGCTCTCCACCAACTGTTATTGCTTGAATCTTACCGCCGTTTTCATCAACGTAATCATAAACGGCTTTGGCGGTTGTCAATTCGTTGTTGGTTGAAGATGAACCGATATTCGTAGATATGCCTGTTACATTTTGACCGGTACCGAATTGCAAACCGTTAGTGGTACTTAATTTGGTTAAACCGCTAATGTTGACGTTATCATTTAAGTTTGAAACGCCGTTTACGGTTAAACCACTGGCTGTAACAGTTCCGGCAAAGTTTGCACTACCGTCAGAACCGTCAAGCTTTATCATTTGCGTGGTCGTCGGATCATCCGTACCGACAACTTCACTCATGACCACAGAGCTACCATCAAAGAGCGTGGTATATTTTGTGGCATCAGCCCCACTACCGGTGGTTGCACTTTCAAAAGTTTTTGCGCCGGTTATGGTTTGTGCCGTATCTATGGTGACATAATTATCGGCGATATCTTTTATCTTTTCATCCAAGATGATATCGGCACCGGTTAATGTGGTGGAACTTTGCAGATAGTTGGTATTTTCATATTTGACTTGTACAGGCTTTCCTTCCATGTTACCGGAATCAATGCCTAATGCTTTGTCTAACCAAGCTTGTTTGGCGTTAAAGATTGTTTCAGCACCCTCGGTTGTAAATACCGTAGCACTATTCGGCGTTATGCCGTCATCTTTAACACCATCCGTTATCGTTGCTATCTCAACTTGCTCTTGTACATGCGGAACAGTTACCTTGTTGACAACCATGCTCTTAGTTGCCAACAATGCATCTGTCTTAGCTGATGTATATACACTATCGTCACCGGAAAGCGGTGTGGTATCTGTGGTCTTAATCATACCTGCTCCGGCGGCAGCACCTAAGGCTACGGTCTTATTAACCGGAATAACTTCTTCTCCGCCGACTGTTATCTTTTGAATTGTACCGCTGCTTGAGCTTACATAATCGTAAACAGCTTCGGCGGTAACAAGTTGTTTCTTTCTTGCTGTGGTTGCGGCTTCGCTATCCGTATCATCAATAACATGCGTAATGCTTGTTACATTATGGTCATTATCATCACCAAATTGTAAACCATTGGTGCTGTTTAACTTCGTCAAACCGCCAATCGTTACATTACCGGCAAAGTCTGCACTACCGTCAGAACCGTCAAGCTTTATCATTTGCGTGGTGGTCGGGGTATCGGTTCCGACAACTTTATTCATTACCACAGAGCTACCGTCTAAAGCCGTGGTGTATTTTGTGGCTTCATCACCCGTACCGGTGGTTGCGCTCTCAAAAGTTTTAACGTCGTTAATGGTTTCATCACCGGTTTTATGAACGAGTGTTGCATCAAGCAAACGAACGGCTCTACCCTTTACGAAACGATAATCATTGTCATAATTGCCATCATCATCAACGTGGAAGATACCATGCGTGGAAGCATCTGCCTCTGTTACGGATTCATCATTAGAGCTATATGTAATGGTACCGACTAACGGGTCAAACTTCTTAATTCTTTCATTTTCCAACGGCTCAATAATATAGCCTTCGCCATCCACACTAAAGCCATCAATAAGTGTTGTTCGTTCGCCGGATTCATCATGATTATAATATCTGTCAGCGGCTTCGTCTGCGGCTTTAAGGTAAACGATATTGCCGTCTTTATCTTTCTCATATAAACCGTGATAAGTAGCAACCGTACCTTCAACTAAGGTATTTAAGGCATCAGCCAAGTCGGAAATAACGGCAAATCTGTCATGAACAACCAATTCACCGGTTTCTTCTCTATATTCAAATCTGCCGTGCAGGTTATCAGCACCGGTAATATTTTCCAAAATGTTCGGCGAAATTGCTATATGACGATTAAGCGGATTGGTAATTTGAACAGCTACGGCATCTTTTCTGGAAGCGCTGAGCAAATTGATTGAGTCAACAATAATCATTTTATCATTGTCAGGACCAAACTCGTTGTTTCGTGTTGTGGTCATAAACGTATCAGAACCAACACCGAGCGCAATGCCATCATCGTTTATTTTATTAGAATTACCCAAATTGGAATCAATTCTTAATTTAACATCACCGAGCAAGTGCAATTCTTTCATTGCGTTATTTTCTATATGCTCGTTTTGGGTATCAATAATAGCGGATTCAACATCAGAATACTTTGTTCCCTCAGCATCACCGGTTAAAGCGGCAATATCAGCATCCTCCGGAGTGTATATATAGGTTCGGCTATCAATACTAAAGTTTTCGGTACCTGTGGTCTTGGTTAAATCATATTGCTGACTGTTCAAGGCTTCAATAGTCCAGTATCTTGTGTAAGTATCATTGGCAAATACGGCTTTTGCTCTGCCTTCCTGAGCATCTTCCGCAGATATTTCTTTGATGATGGCACCGCCACTGATTAAATCAGCAATCGGGGCTGCGCCCGGATGTTCATCAGGCTCGTAATAGTAGGTTGTTCCACCGATTTGAACAGCGACTTTACCTGTACCGCCCGTGGTACTTAATTCATAAGTTGATGAAATGGTATTCAAATAATCTTTTATAGCAGCATCATTAGCCTCACTACCAATTGACCAAGTATCGCTACCATACTTAAAGACATAATCGCCGTCAGAGCCGGCAGTTAATGTACTGTTGGCAATAACATCAGCCATAATGCTATCTGATATTGCAGATTTGAATTTATAATCAATACCACTAATACTAATATCATTTTTCATATCAGTAATATCGGTCATCTCATAAGTAGTACCCTGATGGGTTTCCAAGTAGTCTATAACATCCGTTGTACTGTTTATTGTATCAAATGTCCAATAGTTATAATAGCCGCCCTCGGTATCATAAGCTCTAAACAAATACGGAGCCTGCGTAATCGTCACCGGACCGGTGTTAACATAACCATAAGTTGTGGTACCATCTTCTTGGAGTTGGGAACCGAATTTAATATGGGCACTGTTAAACCAACTAACCGTATGATTGGTGATGGCATTTTTGAAAATATAGGTACCACCGGTAACACCTGCGTCAGTATTGATACCTAAAATATTATGATCCATATCATCACTACCTCGGATAGAACCACCGAAACTGATTTGATGCCCTTCTGCGGCGTTTATATTGATGGTACCGGTATTGGTATAAATATCGGTTAAACCAAACATATCTTGGTTATTGTAAAAGGCCATATTGGTCGTATCTGCCGATAAATTAACCGTGCCCTTGGCATTGTAAATAGCGCCGCCCCAACCCCCTGAAGCAACGTTGTCGGTAAAGTTACCAGTTAATTTGGAAATTTCACTTTGGTCAATGTAGATGGCACCACCGCTACCACCAATCAAAGTGTTACCGGTAAAGTCACCGCGGAGTTCATCTATCTTAGAATTGTTTTCAAGTAAAATAGCACCACCCTGCAGGCCTGCTTTGTTTTCTATAAAATCCGCACTAAGACTGCCGATTTCACCTTGGTTCAAATACAGGGCACCACCGAAACCGGCCGTGTTACCGCTGAACAAAATGCTTAACGAGGTTATCTTATTGCTCGCTTCACCTTCTTTACCGTTACCGTAGTATGCAATCGCACCACCGTATCCCGTAGCTTCGTTACCTATAAACTCAACATTGGACATTTCTTTAATATGCCCGTAGATAGTGTTATAAATAGCACCACCGCTGCCACCGGCAATGTTACTCGTAAACGTGGTATTGGTGATTTCTTCAATTACGGCGGTCGGGATATCATCAGGGTGACTATAAGGATCATTAGCGGTGTATATACCATCATTATAAATAGCACCACCGTCTTCACCGGCTATATTTTCCAAGAACGTACCTGTTATGGTACTGATTTGACCTTTAGAAGAGTTTTCATATTTTGCTAAGTTGAAAATAGCACCACCGGATTTATGCGCCGAGTTTCCGGTAAAGGAAGCATCAATAGTTCCAATTATGCTTTGGTTATTGATGGCGCCGCCAAATTTACCCATTGCATAGTTATTGATAAACTGACCTTTAATTGTGCCGATTTCTGCTTTATATTGGTAGCCTCCGCTATCAGCCTTTCTGGTATTACGAATAGCACCGCCACCATTAAATCTTTTACCGCTGTCAGAGGCATTTTCAGGCGTTTTATCAAAGTTACCTAAGAAGTCACCGTTAATCATGGTGATGATACCGTTGTTATCAATAGCGGCACCGCCGGCTTCATCTTCGTTGTTAACAAAGTCACCTACAATTGAACCAATGGTACCTTTGGTTTGAACAACACCGCCATAGTTGCCGACATTGGCTTCAAAGCTACCGGTCAGGTTATTTAAGATTGTACGTTCAGGGATATAAACTGCACCGGCGCCACCAAGTTCGGCTGAGGTTGAGTTCCCCTTAAAGTCCGCGATGATGTGATCCACAGTGCTACCGCCTTTGAGCGTAATTGCACCACCACCGGCCGTACTTGATAAGTTGTAGAACGCTACTTCATCAATACTTTCGGTTACGTTAGTCATCCTTTCGGTGGCAACCGTATAGCCCTTCGGAACAACGTGAATTACTTTATAATATTTGGTACGACCGTCCGGTAAAACTTCCTTATAGTTATAGTCATTGGAGTTACTTTCAACAATTTTAGTACCGGAATGCTTGGTGGTATCCAATGTCCAATACTTGTCACCATTAGTAAATAACCATCTGGCATTATCAGAAGAAACGTCTTCAAAGGTTGCTCCACCGGAAATCAAACCTGCGATTTGGGTATCGGTGTTAGCCGGTTTGAAGTAATAGGTTGTACCGTCAATAACAACAGGAATTTTACCGCTGCCGCTTGTGGTTGTAAGTGTATATTGCTTGTCTGCAGTATAGCTTGCCGCAGAGGTTTCATCAAGTTTCCAATAATTACCGTTGCCATCAGTAAATACCCAGTGGGCATCTGCAGACGAAACTTCTTTTAAGGTGCCGTAACCTTCAGCAATTAAGTTGACAATTTCGGTATCTGTTCCCGGGCTATAGTAATATGTATTGTTAACATAATTTGTGCCGACTTTTTCAGCAATAACCAACGAATTAGTACCAGAACTGGAGTCAGATGTAAGTGTATAGTGTGTGTCTATATGGCTATCTACATAGTTTTTAGAATCAACACCGGCCTTATCAATCTTAATCGCTTTAATACCCGGTACTTGAACCTGAAACTCATCATACATTTCTTCGTCAAGCGTATCCTCTAAAGTATAAATTGCATTATCAAGATTTCTCAAATTTCCGGCAATAGAGGTGTTAGCAAGGTCTGATGCATTAAATGCCTTAATATAATGACCGTCTGTTTCAACCTTGCCGATGGCGCTATCAAGAGCTTGCAGATTAGCGCCGAGGGAAGTTGTGTCATGGTTATCTTCATCATATTTAACGATATAATTACCGTCATCCCAGTCACCGATTAACTTGGTCAGTCCGCCGATGGAACCGGCACTTAAGGTTAAGGTGTTGGTTCCTTCATCATAAGTCTTTTGCTTAAAGACGTTATCGGTACCGGTAATTGTCAAATTCGCAACATCAACGCTGTAATATTCCGGCAAGATAAATTTAATTTCGTCGGTTTCTTTATCAGCCGTTACGTTAATGGCTTCAACAAGGAATTGACCGAGAGCGGTGTTGGTTACATTTATTCTATCATACGTATTGTCTTGGAAACTGGCATCAATGGCTAAGGCAACAGGAGAAGAACCTAAGTCCAAATCTGCGACGTTTACGGTCTCAACCGTGCCGTTTTGCATATCAAACAACGTATCGGAACCGGAAATCTCTAATGAACTTATGGTACCGGATATGCTGCCGTGTGTTTTGGTGGTATTATCCGCCTGAGTGGTTTCTCCGCCTAATTTAAATGACTTAACATCAGTTAAGCTGATGGTATCAGCGGAAATATCATTGTTAAATACATAACTACCGCCGGTGGCATTTAAGGTAGATGCGCCGGCGCCGGCAATAGTGCCGTTAAAGGTAATTGTGCGACCTGTCGCGGCCTGTAAGTTAACAGTACCGGCATTATTATAAATATCATTATAGCCGGTGGAATCTTTGTTATCAGAAAAGACGATATCATCAGTCGTATTGGTTGCAATGTTAACCGTACCTTCATTATATATAGCGCCGCCTTTTTTACCGGAGGAAGTTGCTCTGTTTCCTCTTTCATTACCGGTGAGAGTAACCGTACCGGTTGAGGTATTATAAATGGCACCGCCGTCGCCGGTCGTTGCCGTATTGCCGGTCACGTTACCGGTAACGGTGCCGATGGTTCCGGTGTTATAAAGGGCACCGCCGGATGTTTTGGCGGTGTTGCCGCTGAAGACAACCTTGTTACCGCTGACATCAACGCCGGTCAAATTGCCCATGGTGCCGGTGTTATAAATCGCACCGCCGGAGGCGTTTGTTGCCGCATTTTCTACAAATTTACCGGTAATGTTTCCGGCTGTACCGGTGTTATAAATGGCACCGCCGGATTGGGTTGCGGTGTTTTCGGTAAAGTTAGCTGTTGCCCCGTTGTCGGTTACAAATCTCCAACCTTCATTATAAATCGCACCGCCGTAGGCTGCGCTGTTTTCTTCAAAATCACCTTCAATCTTGGATATTTTACCATGATTATTGGTTGTACCGGTGTTGTAAATCGCACCGCCTTTGCCGGATGCCGTATTTCCGGTAAAATCTCCTTTGACGGCTGCTGAGTTCGTACTAAGAACCAGCAATTCACCGCTGTTCCAGATAGCACCGCCGTCACCGTTTGTGGCACTATTATCTTCAAACGTACTGACGATACCCTTAGCTTTGCCGGTATTATAAAGCGCACCACCGCTTTTAGCGGTGTTTTCTTCAAAATCTGCCGTTATACCGCCGGTATAACCGAAGGCATCTTTTGTATTATAAACCGCACCGCCGTTATTGCTGGCCGTATTGCTGATGAATGTTCCTTTTAAGGTGCTAATCGCCCCATCCGCATAAACGGCACCGCCATCTTGTGCGGTGTTGTTAACAAATGTGGCATCCATGCTTGTAACAGCACCTCTGGTTCGGATTGCACCACCGTTTTCAACCGCCGTATTATCGGTAAAGTCTGCGGATATTTCTGCTATGCTTCCGCTATATGCGTTTATTGCTCCACCATATCTGATGGAAGTGTTATTTATGAAACTTCCGGAAATTTTACTAATATTTCCATCTGTATTGATGGCACCACCATCTTGCCCGCTAAGAGACTGGTTATTTATAAAATTACCAACAATGGAGCCTACCGTTTTACCGGAAACAATATTTATGGCACCGCCTGCAGACTTTACATTACCGTTTACCGTGTTACCGTAAAAATCACCGGTTATGGAGTATATGTTACCGTTTGCTTGAACGGAACCGGCGCGGAAGCTGCTTGAATTTTCATAAAAATCACCGGTCAAAGAACCAATGGTACCAGCATTATATACAGCACCAGCCGTAGTTGCCTGCCCACCGGCTCCAGTATTTGAGTCATTACTGAAATCCGCAGAAATATAGTCAACACTTTTTCCGCTCTTTACGGTCAACGCACCGCCGGTGTTATTGTTAGTGGTCGTTTGTCCGGAGTAGTAGGTGTCACTAACACTTGAGGTTAAGTCTTCACTTCGCGTACCTGCATCATAACCGGTAGGATTTTCGTGATTAATATAGTATGTGACGGTTGTGCCGTCTGCTTTGGTTTGGGTAACTGTTTGTTCTCCTGCCGCACCGGTTGAGGTTGTACTGATTTTTATGCCGGATGTGGCTAGTTTGCTTGTATCATAGGTGTAATAATTGGTACCGTCGGTAAAGACATAGTTGCTCGCAGAAGCACCGGTGGTCGTCAGCGCAGCACCGCCGGTATTGGCTAAGTTAACTATTACGGTATCATTTTGTTGCGGCGTATAATAATAAGTAACGCCACCTATCATTATTTTATTTGTGCCGGCAGAAGAGTCTGTTGATAACGTATAATGGTGCGTTCCGCTTAGATATGTTTCCGATTCGGATTTTATCTTATCAAGAGTGGAGGTTAAAGCGGCTACTTCAGCAAGAGCGTTAGCCGGAACAAGAGCCGTTCCCAACCCGAATACGCTTAAATTTATTAATAAGCATTTTTGCAGAACACTCTTATATCGTCTTGATAAGGCACCTTTTCCTGTACGCGTTAGTCTCAACAATTTAAGTCTCCAATATAAATTTATAAACTTCGCTATAAACCATATATCTAAAGGATTTTAAAGACTCCGAGAGCTTTAAAATGAATCTTTTGACTCTTTAAAATACAACACACTTTGTTAAGAAATGTTTAATTTCACAAATAAAATATTCTTCAGGAATTACAGCTTGTTTTTTAAAAATAAGTGCAAATGCCAAACAATAAAGAAAAGCCTATTAACATCATAATCGGTGTATCCATAGAATGTGGCGCAAAGGCTTCGGGTATAATTTACCTTGAACCAGCCGTTTTTAGAAGTGGTAATGTAACCTTTGTCATCCGTATGACAATAATACCGACATAACATTCCGCCCAGTAAAGCTAAAACCATCATGATGAAAAGTTTGATACCTGATTTCATAAAATTAGCTATTCTTTAAACAGTAGTAATTATAATATTTTAAGTTATAATGGAGGCTATTAAGCTAAATGGTTAAAATAAAAGATTTTTTTATTAAATATATGGCGGTGATCGTACTTGCTGTCGCCCTCTTATCCCTCTTTTGCCCAAAGTCTGCGTTATGGATTTCTACCTCGTGGATAAATTATCTCTTGATGGTCGTTATGTTCGGCATGGGGTTGACTTTGAAGCCGGAAAGCTTTGTTTTGGTGTTTAAAAGACCAAAAGATATTCTCTGCGGTATTTTTGCTCAATATACAATTATGCCGCTGTTGGCGCTTGCTTTAAGCCGGATGTTCGGACTTGATGCGGCATTGACCGCCGGCGTGATTTTGGTCGGAACCTGTCCCGGGGGAACGGCAAGCAACGTGATTACCTATTTTTCTAAGGGGGATATTGCTCTATCTGTTTCCATGACCAGTGTTAACACCCTGCTCGCACCGATATTAACCCCGCTTGTAACCTATCTGTTACTCCATACAACGGTTGCGGTTAATGTTATAAGTATGCTGACGGCAATTCTTACGATTATCCTTGTTCCGATTACAATCGGTTTTATCATCAATCGGTTCTTTGCTAACATTACACAAAAATTGGTGGATTTACTGCCTGTGGTTTCGGTGGTGGCAATTTGTATGATTGTGGCAACGGTGGTGGCTCATAATGCCACTAAAATATATACTTGCGGACTATTGGTGCTGACGGTGGTGATATTGCATAATCTCTTGGGATATTTGTGTGGCTTTACACTCGGCAAAATGCTTAAAATGCCACCACAGAAAATTAAGGCTTTTTCGTTAGAAATCGGAATGCAAAATTCGGGGCTGGCGACAAGTCTTGCCGGAACATCTTTTCCAAGCCTTGAATTGGCAACCGTGCCTGGGGCTATTTTCTCGGTGTGGCATAATCTCTCCGGTGCTGTTTTGGCGGAAATTTACAGACATTGGAAAAATGTGGAGGAATAAGTGATGATTAAAAAAATTATGGCGGTTGATGAAATAAGAAAACTGATGAAAAAAGGTACACCTATGGTTCTCGGAACTGAGATGATGCGCGCTTTTTATGATTATGGGTTGGAGGCGCAAAAAATGACTATGGAATTGAACTCTAAATATCATACACCGGAAAAAGTCAGAGAGCTTTTTGCTAAACTTATTGCAAATCCGGTTGATGAAAGCTGTTTTATTATCCCGCCGTTTTATACCGAATTTGGTAAAAATATTAAATTAGGAAAAGAAGTTTTTATCAATATGTGTTGCCATTTTCAAGATAACGGCGGAATAGAAATCGGCGACGGATCCATGTTGGGTAGCGGAGTTACCATTGTTACCTTAAACCATGACATTAACCCGAAAAAAAGGTGTAATGCCTTTCCCCAACCGGTTAAAATCGGGAAAAAAGTATGGATTGGCGCAAATTGTACAATTCTACCGGGGGTAACGGTCGGCGATAATTCCGTCATTGGTGCCGGCAGTGTCGTGGTTAAAGATATTCCGGCTAATTCTATCGCTGTCGGGGTACCGGCAAAAGTTATCAAAAATATTGAGGTGACAAAATGAAAACGGCACTTCTGATTATTGATGTGCAAAAATCTGCGGTGATAAAACCTGAAATTGCGCAAAATATAGAAAGACTGCAATACGACTATGATGTGGTATATGTTTCTAAATATACCAATACCGGTTCACCGTTGTTAAAACTCTTGGATTGGCCCGGATATGACGATGAAACGCTTGTTTTCACACCCAAAGAAAATGCCGTCATCTTTACTAAAACCGGCTATTCATCTTACCTGCCGGAGATGAAAAATTTTGATGAAATCCATATTGCAGGATTTGATACCGAGGCCTGTGTTTATAAGACCGCGATGGATTTGATTGAACACAATATCCGCCCTATTGTTCTTAAAGACTATTGCTTCAGCTCTGATGAAGAAATGCATGACATGGGGCTTAAAATCTTGCAAAAAAATATCGGCGAAAGAAATATAAGATAGCCTATTTCATCTTAATTGCGGATTTGGCACAGACATGCGAACATAAGGAACAGCCGATACAGGCATCTTTGTTAACCTTGATATGATTGTTAACAAGTGATAAAGCACTATGTTCAGATTCATCACATATGTTAACACACTTACCGCATTTGATACACAAGCTGTCATCAATTTCCGGATAGACCTGTCTTTCTTTATTGAGCTTTTCATGCGCCGTTAAATTGGCAATAGCACGATTTTTGATATCCTGCGGACTTTCAAAGCCTTTACTTTCAAGATAATTTAATAACCCTTGTTTCATGGCATTGATAACCGCATAGCCGTTAACCATAACCTCAGTGCAAACCTGTACGACATCTGCGCCGACACACATATATTCCGCGGCATCATGCCAAGAGGCTATTCCCCCCATACCTAAAATCGGCAAATTGCTGGCTTGCCTGATTTGTGCGACACACCGCAAGCCTATCGGCTTTACGGAAATGCCGGAATAGCCGCCGAAGGTACTCTTTCCGTTTACATTCGGATATGGCGCAAAAGTATCTAAATCAATGCCCATCAAAGACTGCACGGTATTGATAGCCGCTAAACCGTCAGCACCGGCTTTTTCCACGGCTTTGGCAATCTCTTTAATATCGGTCACATTCGGTGATAGTTTAACAAATACCGGCTTTTTTGCAACTTCCATCACCCATTTTGTTATCATAGCGGAAATTTCGGCACTGGTACCGATTGCCATCCCGATACCTTTTTCCGGCATACCGTGCGGACAAGAGAAATTCAATTCAAAAGCATCAATCTCGGTATTGTTGAACGTTTCAACCAAATTCTGCCATTCTTCTTTAACAACCGGCGCCATAATGCTGGCAATAATGACTTTGGTCGGGTGTTTTTGTTTTAGGAACGCAATACCGTCCAGCCATTCTTGAATAGTCATATGGCTCAATAATTCAATATTTTCAAAACCGTAAACTTTTGGCCCGACTTTCCAGCTGGCATAACGCTCTGATGCTTCTTCCATCAATAAATCATCAGGAGTGATGGTCTTTAAGACTGCCCCACCCCAACCGAGTGTGAACGCTTTATCTATGCTTGATATTTTGGCAGTCGGCGGTGCTGATGCTAAAATGAACGGGTTTTCAAAGTCTATTCCTAATACTGTCGTTTTTAATGTTGTCATAGTTTTTTCCTTTATTTAAATACGGAAGAAAGCATTTTTTCCAAAGTTTTTCCTTCAGATGAGCCATCATAAATTACCTGTCCTTGCTCTAAAATATATGCCCAATCGGTTAAAGGCAACAAAGTTTTTAAATTATGTTCAACAATAACAAAAGCTGTTCCCATATTGTCCTTTATTTGCTTGATTTTATGGAAAGTATCGTTAATCAATTTCGGCGCCAAACCGATAGATGGCTCATCCATAAACACCATACGCGGTTTGTTTATCAGCCCGCGTGCGAGTGCAACCATTTGTTGCTGACCGCCGGAAAGGTTACCGGCCAAATCTTCTAAACGCGATTGCAAATCCGGAAAATGGGTTAAGATTTCTTCCAAACGCTCGGGAAACGGGGATCTGTCTTTCCAAAAATGCGTGGCTAACTCCAAGTTTTCCATAACAGTCAGATTGCGGAATACACGTTTTCCTTGTGGCACGCAGAAGACGCCTTGTTCTACATAAGACTGCGGTGAGGCGGTAATTTTTTTACCATCAAACAAAACATCTCCGGCAAAAGGTTTTAATAAGCCATAGGCGGTTTTAAGAAGGGTTGATTTGCCGGCACCGTTTGCCCCCATAATTACGGTAATTGTGTTGTCTTTGAGTGTTACGGAAATGTCATTTAAGACAATTTTTTTACCATATCCGGCTTTGATATTTTTTAGCTCAAGCATCTCTTACTCCTCAATTTTTACCCATTGGCCATCCTTATAAACGCGAACGGGAACATCCATATGCATAATTCCGGTGGGCTCAATCTTTGCTTTGCCGACGGCCCCGTTCCAAGTTTTGAAATTTTTTACTGTTTTTAAGACCTCAATATTGTTCGGAATAACATCTCCCTCTCTCAGCCCGGTGCTTTCAAAAGCCTTAATAATCATATCTAAACCATCATATAAATTTGCTGAACAAGCTTCTACACGGTTTTGGTATTTTTCAAAATACTCTTTTTCAAACGCTTCGTTATTACCGATAACATATGCCGACCAAATATCGTTGATTGGCGGAAAAACTTTTAAACTAATACTGGGGAAATTACCTAAAGAAGTAATGTTCTTTTTGCCGGTCAATTCGTAATATTGCCTTATGAAAATATTATTCATTGGTTCAACACCGAACAAAATGTAATAATCCGGAGATTTCTGTTCCATTTTCTGAATAGATAAGCGAAAATCCGTTTCACCTATATTGTATCTTTCATCAAAAACAACCTCTATCCCATCTTGAGGCAAATGTTCTGCCGCATAACCTAATAAAACATTACTAACGGCAGCATTACTACCCAATAAGGCAACTGTTTTCACATTTTTCTTTTTAAGTTCTTGTATGACCGAAACATAAATTTCTTCATTTTGTGGAGAAGTGTTAAATCCGTATTCAGGCACTTTATCTTTACCATAAGAGCAAGATAGGCTGATTACTTTGTTTTGATTAGCAATCTCATCAACCGGTCTATCTACCACACCAAACACGGAAATAACAACGTTTGCTTGATTTATATCAATAAATTTATGAGTATTCAGAACCGCTTGTTGTGGTTTAACCATGTCATCTTCGTAGATAATTTGGTAGTCATATTTTGTATTTTCTTTTTGCCATTTATCCAAAAGCATATTCAAAGCATTTTGAGCGCCGATGCCGACATAAGACAAATCGCCAGATAATGGCAAGGTTGCGCCGATTTTAATGACCGGTTTGGCATTTGCTTGTGCGGTTTCTTTTTTATCATCACACGCGGCAAGTGCTAAAACCATACATAAACTTAAAAGAAATTTTTTCATTTTGTTATTCCTCGTAAACAACTATTTTCCCGTCTTTAACAATGCTAGTCTGACCTTTTGAGTGGAACTGACCTTTGCTGTCTAACGTATATTTCCCGATGATACCCGAGTAATCCTTTTTATTTAACAAATAATCCGCCACTTCATCAGAAGTTGGAATTTTGTTTACTGTTGTCGCATTTTCAAAGGCATCAACCACAATTTTTCCGGAATCATACAAATATGCGGCATAAGCAGCGTTTTGCCCTTCTAATCCCCAAGCTTTTTGATATTCGGCAGGTGTTAAAATAGAGCCGATGTTATAATATCCTTCATATAACGCATAATCAGTAGCCATCGGTAAGCCATCATTATAAGCGATAATTTTATCTACTTCTTGTTGGCGAATTTCTTTGGTTAAAATATCTGCTTCCGGCTCAAAAGCGTAGATAAAGACAGCTTGCGATGGTGAATTTTTAAGCTTAAATACTAAGGTCGAAAAATCTCGTTCTTCTTTGTTAAAACGGTGGACAGTGTATTCAATTCCTCTACCTTTCAGCATTTCTTGCAACGGGTATAAAAGTTGGTCAGCCGCACCGATATTTTGATAAATTAAGTCAACGTTTTTAATGCCCTCTTTTTCAAAGAAGTGAACGACTGCTTCATTTTCTGCATCATAGGTCAGGAAATTTTGAAAATTATATTTGCTTTGCAAAATATCTTCTCCGAAACCTGTATTAAAATTAATGATTTTATATCTGGCGGCAAGTGGCGCAACAACACGATTTGCCGTTGAAAAGTAAGAGAAAATCACATTAACCTTATCTGATAAAATATATTTGTTAGCAATGTTATTAACCAGCTTCGGATCCATCTGATCATTTTCCACCAATAATTCGTAATGATACTTATTATTCGGATTTTTATTGGCGTCGTTGATTGATGCGGCCAGAGCTTTATGTGCCGCATTGCCGATAGAAGCCATATTTCCGCTCAACGGAAAAGATGCGCCGATTTTGATAACCGGTTTGCTGTCAGCTTGCGCGGTTTCTTTTTTATCATCACAAGCTGCCAAAGCCAACACCATACATAAACTCAATAAAAACTTTTTCATCACTTACTCCTCAACATCAACGAGTTTATTATTCTCAATTTTCTTCAAAACTGCTTGTGATTGTAAAATTCCGTCTTTATCTATCCATAAGCCTGCTCCAGTTGCACCATTGTAGTTTTTCACTTCATGTAATTTAGCAACCACGTCATCTGCATTGGGAACAGTTTCACCATTTTCCAATTTAGCATTTTCATAAGCCCAAATAAGCAAATGTGTAGCATCATACAAATTAGCCGTGCAAGATTTTGGTGTTTCTCCCAGTTCAGATTTGAGTTTGTCGGCAAATTCTTTTGTTCCACTGGCTGAGTTAACAAACCATAATCCATCAACCAGAGGCCATGCAGACGGATCCATTTCAAAGAAGGTATCAATAGAAGTGATATTGCGCTTATTTGTAACTTCTTGTAATTGTTGTGCAAATATTTGAGATGAAGGTGGAATACCGCAAAGAACATAGTAGTCAGGGTGTTTTGCTTCCATCTTGCTGATAAGCATACGGAAATCTGTTTCTGTCGGGTTATAGTATTGAACATCAGTAAAATTAATACCAGCTTTTTTCATAACAGGAATAGCATACTCTGATTGTTCTTCGCAACCTGACGTATTAACAACCATATAGGCTATATTAGTCAGATTTTCTTCTTTCAGCTTTTTGATTAGCAAATTAACTTGTGATTCAAAACTGGTCGAACTATTAAAGTTATATTTTCCTTTAGCAACA
>Ga0247610_10003697_pt1 | contig 16647 bp, 15 predicted proteins | sample 174DNAGHGhighgp2_FD_193483 | JGI IMG/M metagenome (GOLD analysis project Ga0247610, IMG submission 193483) | Sheep rumen microbial communities from Palmerston North, Manawatu-Wanganui, New Zealand - 1742 DNA GHGhigh gp2 | ecosystem: Host-associated > Mammals > Digestive system > Stomach > Rumen... | reverse complement strand
AGAGCATTTCCGACAGGCTGAAAGACATGATAGCCACCTATCAGAAGGGCATCATCATCGGCTTAGTAGCCTGTGCCCTCTGTTTCCTCATAGGCTATCTGACGGGAACCAGTCTGTCAGAAGATGTCTGGACACCGGAAGACGCCTATCGTGAGGCCAGGACGGTAGACCAGATTATGGCAGAGGAAATGGGCAATGACAAGCCTGTCGCCCAGGCTCAGCCCAAGCTTTCAAAAGAGTCGCCTATTGTCAAGGAAGTCCCTGCGGCCCCTGTCGCTGCAACACCGAAGGCTGATGCGCCTGCGAAAGAAAAGCCAGCAGCAGTGAAAGAGAAGGCGCAGCCTGTGCCGACAGTACCGGCTGCATCGGAAGAGACTGACAAATATGCGCTGATGGATGCCCGTATACGTACTGGCGCCTATCGCATAGTGGGCACAGCCCAGGTCTACAAAGTAAGGGCCGGTGACAATCTGAAGAGGATATCAAAGGTTTTCCTCGGGCCTAATATGGAGTGCTACTTAGAGACCTATAATGGCTTGAACGCAAATTCCGAACTGAAGGCAGGACAGAAACTCAACATCCCCAAACTGGAGTTGAAAAAGCGTCTTAACTTGAGTGGCAAGAAGAGTCAGGCACCTGCAAAGAAAGCCGCTAAAGCACAGAAGAAATCTGCAAAATAGCAACTTATAAGGTCTGCGAATGAAAAAGTTTCTTAAAACTTAGGTTTTGGGAAACTTTTTTAATATTATTTAGATGGTAAACCGTCACGTTTTATCTTTTATTTGACTACTTTTGCGGGCAAATTCGGAATAAATAAAATAGAAATATTATGGCAGAAGCAATTGACATCCGTGAGTTGAACATCCGGATAGAACAACAAAGTGCGTTTGTGACGAACCTCGTCACGGGTATGGATCGAGTTATCGTGGGGCAGAAGCACCTCGTCGACTCCCTCCTGATAGGCCTGCTGAGTGACGGGCATATCCTGCTGGAAGGTGTACCTGGACTGGCAAAGACATTGGCCATAAAGACCCTTTCACAGTTGATAGACTCCGACTACAGCCGAATCCAGTTTACGCCAGACCTTCTCCCTGCCGATGTCATCGGTACGATGATCTATTCGCAGAAGGATGAGAAGTTCCAGGTGAAGAAAGGTCCTGTATTTGCCAACTTCGTGCTGGCAGATGAAATCAACCGCGCCCCAGCCAAAGTGCAGAGTGCCCTGTTGGAGGCGATGCAGGAAAAGCAGGTGACCATAGGCAGCCAGACATTCCAGTTGCCGAATCCCTTCCTGGTGATGGCTACCCAGAACCCAATAGAGCAGGAGGGAACCTATCCACTGCCAGAGGCTCAGGTAGACCGTTTCATGCTGAAGGTGGTGATCGACTATCCGACACTCGACGAAGAGAAGAAAATTATTCGTGAGAACATCGCAGGGGAGATGCCGAAGGTCAGTCCTGTGACAACGGCAGAGGACATTCTCAGGGCGCGTGCCGTGGTTCGTGAGGTCTATATCGACGAGAAGATTGAGCAGTATATTGCCGACATTGTGTTTGCTACCCGCTATCCTGACCGCTATGGTCTGAAGGACCTGAAGGATATGATCAGTTTCGGTGGTTCTCCTCGTGCCAGCATCAACCTTGCCAAGGCAGCCCGTGCCTATGCCTTCATCAAGCGTCGTGGCTATGTGGTGCCTGAGGATGTGCGGGCTGTGGCCCATGACGTGCTGCGTCATCGTATCGGCCTGACTTATGAGGCAGAGGCCAGCAACATCACAAGTGAGGAAATCGTATCGAAGATTATCAATAAGGTTGAAGTGCCTTGATAATTCATAATGTATAATTCACAATTCATAATGCATCATCCATAATTCATAATTGCATCGTGGAGACAAGTGAGATTATCAAGAAAGTCCGAAAGATAGAGATCAAGACCCGTGGCTTGAGTTCAAACATCTTCGCTGGTCAGTACCATTCCGCATTCAAGGGCAGGGGTATGGCCTTCAGCGAGGTGCGAGAATATCAGTTCGGCGACGATGTGCGTGACATCGACTGGAACGTGACCGCCCGTTTCCACCGTCCGTACGTGAAGGTGTTTGAAGAGGAGCGTGAACTGACCGTGATGCTGCTCATCGACGTCAGCGGCTCTCTTGACTTTGGTACGCAGAAGCAGATGAAGCGCGACATGGTGACGGAGATAGCCGCCACCATCGCCTTCAGTGCCATCCAGAATAACGACAAGATAGGTGTGGTGTTCTTCTCGGACAAGATTGAGAAGTATATCCCGCCGAAGAAGGGTCGCAAGCATATCCTCTACATCATCCGTGAGATGCTGGATTTCCAGCCTGAATCCAAGAAGACTGACGTGAAGCAGGCGGTGGAGTTTCTCTCAAGTGTGCAGAAGCGTCGTACCACAGCATTCATTCTCAGCGACTTCTATGTCCGTAATAACTTCCTTCAGTCGCTTCAGATAGCCAACAGGAAGCACGACGTGGTGGCCATCCAGGTGTATGACCAGCGTGCCAAGGAACTGCCTGACGTGGGACTGATGAAAGTAGTGGATGCCGAAACGGGGTTCGAACAATACGTGGACACCAGTTCAAAGCGTCTGCGAGATTCCTACCGCAAGTTCTGGATGGACCGTCAGGCCCAGTTGCAGGAGACTTTCAATAAGAGTAATGTCGACAATGTCAGTATAGCGACCAACGAAGATTTCGTGAAATCACTGCTGATGCTGTTCAAACAACGTAGTTGAGCCACAGTTTACAGAGGTATACACAGAATGAAGAAGATATTGATCATTTGGTTGATGTTGTCGGCGGGGACTGTTCTTACACAGGCTCAGGTGTCGGTGGAAGCCAGTATCGACAGTATTGAGATACTGGTGGGCCAGCAGGCGCATGTCACGCTGAAGGCCACAGCGAAGGAGAGTTCGAAGGTGGAATTCCCGCATTTCAAGCCATCAGAGTATGTGACGCCAGGTGTCGAAGTGCTAAGCAGTGAGCAGCAGCCTGAACAGAAGGCGGACAATGACTACGTAGAGCGGTCGGTGGTGTATACGCTGACCTCCTTCGACGACACTCTGTACTATATTCCACCCTTGACAGTCAAGGTGGACGGCAAGCCCTACAAGAGCAAGAGTCTGGCCATGAAGGTGTTGACAATGGAAGTAGACACTGTGCATGCTGATCAGTTCTTTGGGCCTAAGGGTGTGCAGGACAACCCGTTCCTATGGAGTGAATGGAGCCCCATCTTCTGGTTGAGCGTATTGCTGCTAATCATCTTAGCCATAACGTATTATCTGTACGTCAGGCTTCGTGACAACAAACCGATTATCACGCACATCAAGATTGTGAAGAGACTGCTGCCTCATCAGAAGGCCATGAAGGAGATAGAACAGATCAAGGCCGACAAGATGGTGACATCGGAGAACTCGAAAGAGTACTATACGAAACTGACAGACACCCTGCGAAAGTACATCGAGGAGCGCTATGGCTTCAATGCTATGGAGATGACCAGCAGTGAGATCATCGAGAAACTCACTGCCACGCAGGATGAGAAAGCCCTCTCGGAACTGCGCCATCTGTTCCTGACAGCCGACCTCGTGAAGTTTGCCAAGTATTCGACGCTTATCAACGAGAATGACATGAACCTCGTCAATGCCATCGAGTTCATCAATCAGACAAAGTTGGAGAATATGCCTACGGAAGAGGCGGTGAAGCCCCAACTCTCCGAGGAGGATAAGCGCAGCGTGAAGACGCGCCGGATGCTGAAGTGGGTCATCACAGCCCTCGTGATTGGCAGTGCGGCCCTGTTAGTCTATGTGGTCTATGCCACTTACCAACTCATTAATTAGTGTGACGTATGGAATTTGCAAATAAAGAATACCTGTTGCTGCTCCTGCTCATCATACCTTATGTCATCTGGTATGTGATGTACAGGAAGAAGACTGAGCCGACGATGCGGATGAGCGACACCTTCGCCTTCCGAGATGCGCCGAAAAGTTGGAAGGTGAGGCTGATGCCCCTTTCCATGCTGCTCAGGGTATTGGTCTTCACGATGACCGTGCTTGTGCTGGCCCGTCCGCAGACACAGAATTCGTGGAAGAACAAGACGATAGAGGGTATTGACATCATGCTCGCCATGGACGTGTCAACCAGTATGCTGGCAGAGGATCTGAAGCCCAACCGCATCGAGGCGGCCAAGCAGGTGGCTTCGGAATTCGTCATCGGACGTCCCAATGACAATATCGGCCTGTCCATCTTCGCAGGTGAGGCCTTCACCCAGTGCCCGATGACTACCGACCATGCCTCGCTGCTTAATCTGCTGCAGAATGTCAGGACAGACATTGCCGCCCGTGGTCTCATCGAAGATGGCACAGCGATTGGTATGGGACTTGCCAATGCCGTGAGCCGTCTGAAGGATTCAAAGGCCAAGAGCAAGGTGGTGATCCTGCTGACGGATGGTAGTAATAACCGTGGCGACATCTCTCCGATGACAGCGGCAGAGATAGCCAAGAGCCTTGGTATCCGCGTCTACACCATCGGCGTCGGAACCAACAAGGTCGCACCTTATCCAATGCCTGTGGCTGGTGGTGTGCAATATGTGAATATCCCTGTTGAGATAGACAATAAGACGCTCAGTGAGATTGCCGATGCCACTGATGGTGACTTCTATCGTGCCACCAATACCAAGGAGTTGCGCAATATCTATCACGAGATTGACAAACTGGAGAAGTCGAAACTCAATGTCAAGAAGTTCAGCAAGAAGTATGAGGCCTATCAGCCCTTTGCGCTCGTTGCCGTCCTGGCATTGCTGTTGGAGATTCTGCTACGTATAACTGTTTTTAGGAGAATACCGTAATATGTTTAGATTCGAAGACCCCATATACCTCTGGTTGTTAGTGCTTATCCCTGTATTGGCACTCATCAGATTTATTTCCTATAGGAATCAGAAGAAGCGGCTCAGGAAGTTTGGTGACCCCAAGTTGCTGAAGCACCTGATGCCCGATGTGTCGCGCATCCGGCCTTCGTTGAAGTTCTGGCTGCTTCAGGTTGCCCTGGCCTTGCTTATCGTCATGCTGGCGCGTCCGCAGATGGGCACGAAGATCAGCCAGGAGAAGCGCACTGGTATAGAGACTATCATCGCCATGGATGTCTCCAATTCCATGCGGGCTGAGGACATCGTGCCCAGTCGTCTGGACAGAAGCAAGATGATGGTTGAGAATCTTGTGGATCATTTCACGAATGACAAGATCGGACTCATCGTTTTTGCCGGCGATGCCTTTGTGCAGTTGCCTATTACGAGCGACTATGTATCAGCCAAGATGTTCCTGGGAAGTATCGACCCCGGTATGATAGCCACGCAGGGAACGGATATCGCCCATGCCATCAATATGGCCGCTAACAGTTTCACGCAGGAAGAAGGTATTGGCAAGGCCATCATAGTCATCACGGACGGTGAGGATCATCAAGGCGGGGCACTCGAGGCGGCCGAGGCCGCCAAGAAGAAAGGCATGCAGGTCTATGTGCTGGGTGTCGGCTCTTCCAATGGTGCACCCATCCCCATTCCCGGGACAGGCGACTATATGACAGACAATACAGGAAATACGGTGATGTCGGCCTTGAATGAGGATATGTGTAAGCAGATCGCAGCCGCTGGCGGTGGAGTCTATATCCATGTGGAGAACAACAGTGCTGCCCAGCAGCAGTTGGATAATGAACTGGGCAAACTGTCAAAGAAAGAGACATCGACAACTGTCTATAGTGATTTCGATGAGCAGTTTCAGGCGTTTGGCATACTGGCACTCCTGCTGTTGATTATAGAGATCTGTGTGCTTGATCGCCGCAGTCCGCTGTTGAAGCGTCTCTCCCTATTTGGTACCCGCAGGCAGACTGCCCTGTTACTCTTGCTGATAGGTGTCACGGCTGCGTCAGCCCAGACTGACCGTCAGTATGTGCGGCAGGGAAACAAGCAATACAATGCCGGCGACTATCCGAATGCAGAAGTGTCGTATCGTAAGGCGATAGAGAAGAATCCACGTAACCCTCAGGCTGTCTACAACCTTGGTAATGCCCTTCTGGCTCAGCAGAAGGACTCTGCTGCTGTGGAGCAGTTTGAGAGTGCCGCCAAGATGGAGTCCAATCCTCAGCGTAAATACCAGGCATTCCATAATCTGGGCGTGATCTGTCAGGGGCATAAGATGTATGGTGAAGCCATTGAGGCCTACAAGAATGCCCTGCGCCTGAATCCGAATGATGACGAGACCCGCTATAACCTGGTGCTTTGTCAGCGTCAGAAACAGGAGCAGGACCAGAATCAGCAGAAGCAGGATCAGAATCAGCAGAAGCAGGATGACAAGAAGAAAGACGACAAGAAAGACCAGCAGAAGCAGGATCAGGACAAGCAGAAGCAAGAGCAGCAGAAACAAGAGCAGCAGAAGCCCCAGATGAGCAAGGAGAACGCCGAGCAACTGCTGAACGCAGCCATCCAGAATGAGAAGCAGACGCAGGACCGTCTGAAGAAGGCACAGCAGCAGCCCCAGCGTCGGAATATCCAGAAGAACTGGTAGGATTTGTTAAGTGAAGAATGAAGAGTGAAGAATGAAGAGTGAAGATTTTGCTACCGCATTTGATATGATGATGACGACTAAAATTGACAATATGGTGAAGGTGTCCTGGATGGTGAGAGTACTCATGGTATTGTTCGCTATTCACTATTCGCTATTCACTGCCTTGGCCCAGACTCTTACGGGGTCAGCCCCCTCTCAGGTGCAGGTGGGCGAGCAGTTCCGTCTGACCTATACGGTCAACACGCAGGATGTGAGCGAGTTTCGTGCGGGTAATATTCCCGAAGCCCTGGAGGTGCTGATAGGGCCGAACCGGTCTATGCAGTCGAGTTATCAGATCATAAACGGTCACGCCAGTTCGTCGTCATCGATTACGTATACTTATATTGTCGTGGCAGCGAAGGGCGGTACCTATACGATACCACCTGCCCATGTGACGGTTGGTGGCAAGTCCATCGCCTCCAATTCGCTGACCGTCAAAGCCGTCGGCTCTATCCAAGGGCAGCCTGGCGGCAACAACTCCAGCCATCGTCAGCATCAGGGCGGAGGCATGGAGCCTGAGATACGTGATGCAGGCAGTCAGATATCCGGTTCCGACCTCTTCATCAAGGTGAGCGCCAATAAGAGCAAGGTTCACGAGCAGGAGCCTATCCTGCTCACCTATAAAGTGTACACCCGTGTGGGCTTGAACACCCTGAGTGGAAAGATGCCGGAGTTGAAGAGTTTCTATACACAGGAGATTCCGATGCCGCAGCAGCCCAGTTTCCATCTGGAGAATGTCAATGGCCGCCCTTATAAGGCCGTCACCTGGCAGCAGTATGTGATGTTCCCTCAGATGACGGGTAAACTGCAGGTGCCGAGTCTGACGTTTGAGGGTATTGTGGTACAGCAGAACCGCAATGTCGATCCTTTTGAAGCCTTCTTCAACGGAGGCTCTGGCTATATCGAGGTGAAGAAGAAGATACAGGCCCCCGGCATAGAGATTCAGGTAGAGCCGCTGCCCGCGCGTCCCGCTAATTTCTCAGGCGGCGTGGGTAAGTTCAACGTATCCGCCCAGATCGACAAGACGGAGGTCAAGGCCAATGACCCCGTCTCACTTCGCATCATCGTCAGTGGCGTCGGCAATATGAAACTGATCAAGCAGCCTGAAGTGGCGTTCCCGAAGGATTTTGACACGTATGACGCCAAGATCACGAATAAGACGAAACTGACGGCTAACGGTCTGGAAGGTTCCATGATCTATGACATCCTTGCCGTGCCCCGCCACCAGGGAAAGTATGAGATACCGCCCATCGAGTTTACGTATTATAATACGACGACCAATAAGTATGAGACCGCCAAGACGGAGGGCTTCACGCTGAATGTGGCCAAAGGCTCAGGTTCAGCCAGCGTCAGCGACTTTACAGGGCAGGAGGATCTGCAGATGCTGGGTAAGGATATCCGTCATATCAAGACTGGCGCGACTGAGCAGCATTCACTCGACGACTTCTTCTTCGGCTCGACGGGTTATTGGATCTCACTTGCTGTCCTTGCCCTCATATTCATCTCTCTGTTTGTCATCTTCCGTCAGCGTGCCATAGAGAATGCCAATATCACCAAACAGCGTGGCAAGAAAGCCAACAAGGTGGCTACAAAGCGACTGAAGAAGGCTGCGAGACTGATGGCAGACAACAAGCCGAATGAGTTCTATGATGAGGTGCTTCGGGCTCTCTGGGGATATGTCGGCGACAAACTGAGCATCCCTGTCGAGCAACTCTCGCACGACAATATCAGCCAGCGGCTCTCAGAGCGTCATGTGGATGAGACTGTCATCGGCGAGTTTATCGGAGCACTCGACGAGTGCGAGTTTGAGCGGTATGCTCCAGGCGACCCGAAGGGAAATATGAGCAAGGTTTTTGATAAGGCAATGAATGCGATAGAGAAAATTGAGGATACGATGAGGAAAGGTAAAAAAGTAAAAAGGTAAAAAAGGAAAATAGGAAATGAGAGAAAATATTAATAATAAGGTATACAGGTTGGTAAGATGGTTATTGCCTTTTTACCTTTTCACCTTTTTACCTTTCACTGTGTCGGCAGTCACCAAGGCAGAGGCCGACAGTGCCTATGTGCGGGGAGACTATCAGCAGGCCATCAAGGATTACGAGGCTCTGTTGAAGAAAGGGGCTTCTTCCGATTTGTATTACAACCTCGGCAACGCCTACTACCGGACAGAGCATATCACGAAGGCCGTGCTGAACTATGAGCGTGCGCTGCTGCTCTCACCGAGCGACCGTGACATCCGTTTCAACTTGCAGATGGCCCGTTCGAAGACGATCGACAAGATCATTCCTGAGCAGGAGATGTTCTTCGTCACCTGGTATCGCTCGCTCATCAATATGGCCAGTGTCGACGGGTGGGCCCGCACGGCCCTCGTGTCGCTGGCCCTGGCCATCATCCTGGCCTTGGTCTATCTCTTCTCCGACCGTATATGGTTGCGCAAGGTGGGATTCTTCTCCTCTGTCTTCCTGATTGTGGTCTTCATCTGCAGCAATGTCTTCGCCCACCAGCAGAAACAGCAGTTGATACATAGGACAGGGGCCATTGTGGTCTCGTCGTCTGTCACCGTCAAGAGCACACCTGCCAAGAACGGTACGGATCTGTTTATCCTGCATGAAGGGACTAAGGTGACTATTACCGACGGGTCGATGAAAGACTGGAAAGGCATCCGGATTGCTGACGGCAAGGAGGGCTGGATAGAGACAAGACAGATAGAGTTTATTTGAGACGGATATGCAGACACTGATAGAACTTGACAAGCAGTTGTTGCTCCTGCTGAATGGCAGTGAGTCGCTCTATTATGACTTGCTGATGCGGACACTGACGAATGCCTTCACGTGGGTTCCACTCTACGTCAGCCTCTTCTATGTTGTCATGAAGAACAGTGAGAATGTGCAGAAGATCCTGCTCGTATTAGGCTGTGCAGGACTATGCCTTCTTTTCGCAGGAGCGGTTGACGATACCATTGTCAAGCCATTGGTGGGCAGATGGCGTCCGACGCATGATCCGGAGATAGGGCTCCTTGTCGATATCGTCGATGGCTATCGCGGCGGACGATACGGGTTCTTCTCTGCCCATGCTGCCAATACGTTCAGCATCGCCGTCTTCTTCTGCTTGCTCATCCGGAGCAGGCTGCTATCCGCGGCCTTGGTATGTTGGTCTTTGCTCAACTGCTGGACACGCATCTATCTCGGCGTTCATTTCCCCGGCGACATCCTCGTCGGCCTGATGTGGGGCGCCATTGTCGGCTGTCTCGTCTATTATTTCCACCAGCGTGTCTCGTGCCGTTTCTTCAAAACAATAAGTTACGCCTCATCCCACTACACATCGACAGGCTATCTCCGTAGTGACCTTGATGTGCCTGTCAGTGTACTGGTCTTTACATTATTATATGCTTTTCTACGTGCCGCATTATGATTGATCCCAAGCATATCCGCATCAGTGACTATAATTACGCGCTCCCCGATGAGCGTATTGCCAAGTTCCCAATAGCAGAGCGCGACCATTCCAAGTTGCTCGTCTATCGCCATGGTGAAGTGGGGGAGGACGTCTTCTACCGTCTCTCTGACTATCTCCCCAAGGGTGCCCTGATGATTTTCAACAATACGAAGGTCATCCAGGCGCGCCTTCATTTCCGTAAAGAGACAGGTGCCTTGATCGAAGTGTTCCTGCTGGAGCCGGCAGAGCCAGCCGACTACGAGCAGATGTTCCAGACCACAGGGCATTGCTCATGGTATTGCCTGGTAGGCAATCTGAAGAAGTGGAAAGGAGGCTCGCTGGCCCGGACATTGACTGTTGATCAAGGCTCGCTGACCATCAGGGCTTCGCGCGGGGAATTACATGGTACATCCTATCGCATCGACTTCTCATGGGAGGTCACGGATGGCGACCAGCGTCAAATGAGTTTCGCAGAGGTCATCGACGCAATGGGCGAGTTGCCCATCCCTCCCTATCTGAACCGTGAGACGCAAGAGAGCGACAAGACCACCTATCAGACCGTCTATTCGAAGATCAAGGGAAGTGTAGCCGCCCCTACTGCAGGGCTTCATTTCACGGATAAGGTGCTGAAGGCCATTGATGAGGCAGGCATTGAGCGGGAGGAACTGACCCTTCACGTGGGAGCCGGCACCTTCAAGCCCGTCAAGAGTGAGGAGATCGAAGGGCATGAGATGCATACGGAGACCGTCAGCGTGCGCCGTCAGACCATCCGGAAACTGATAGACCACGGCGGGAAGGCCATTGCTGTGGGCACCACCAGTGTGCGGACGCTCGAAAGCCTTTACTATATGGGCCTAAAGATTCTCCGCCAGCCGGATATAGCGGAGTCGCAACTGCATGTGGATCAGTGGGAGCCCTATGAACAGGCGCTTCCTCCATGCGAGGCCATCGACAGTCTGAAGGCACTTGCTGCCTGGATGGACAGCCATCACCTGAACGTGCTCCACAGCAGCACACAGATCATCATCGCGCCTGGCTATGAGTATAAGATCGTGAATATGCTGGTCACTAATTTCCATCAGCCGCAGTCCACCTTACTGCTTCTGGTGAGTGCCTTTGTACATGGCGACTGGCATAAGATCTATGATTATGCCCTGGCTCACGACTTCCGTTTCCTGAGTTACGGCGACTCTTCGCTGCTGATTCCCTAACGCGCCCTTAACTGCCAGAAGGCTACCGCTGCGGCAGCAGCCACATTCAGGGAGTCCACCTGATGCGACATCGGAATCCTGACCACGAAGTCGGATCTGGCTATTGTCTCTTCGGGCAGGCCGTCACCTTCTGTTCCCATGATGATGGCAAGCCGCTCTTCTTCTGCCAGTATGGGGTCGTCGATCGCTATGGAGTCGTCAGTCAGCGCCATGGCAGCCGTCTTGAAGCCGAGGGCGTGCAGCGCCTCATAGTCGTCAAGCCACGTCCAGGGTACCAGAAACACACTACCCATCGACACCCTGACAGCCCGTCTGTTCAGTGGGTCACAGGAATTGCGGGTGAGCAGGACTGCATCGATGCCAAGGGCTGCTGCAGAGCGGAAGATGGCTCCGATATTCGTCGTGTCCACCACGCCGTCAATGACCACGACGCGTTGTCTTCCTGAAGTAGGAAGCCCGTGGAGCACATCTTCCGCCGACTTTTCCTTCGGTCTACGCATCGCACAGAGCACGCCCCTTGTCAGTGTGTAGCCCGTCAGTTGACTCAGCAGTTCACGTTCGCCTGTAAAGACGGGGACATCCCCGCATCGCTGAATAATGTCTGCCGCATCCCCCGTGATGTGCCTTCGCTCACATAGCAGGGCCGTTGGCTCGTAGCCGGCATTCAGGGCCACGTTGATCACCTTCGGACTCTCAGCGATGAAAAGACCTTTTTCCGGCTCAACCTTGTTCCTCAACTGTGCCTCCGTGAGTGTAGCGAACACATCGGCGCCATGATGGTCGAGCGAGGTTATCTCAGTGATTTTAAGGTCTTTTCTCATAATTCATTAATCAGATTCTTTACATAGTCCCTGTCCCAGTCTCTCAAGTGATGCCGCTGCCCGTCGTATGCCAGCAGATCGAGGTCGATAGCGACGATGCCCTCCTCGTTGTTAGTGCGCCCCAGTCGCCGTTCGGTTTCTTTCAGCACTTCGTTCAGAAGGTTCAGCCCGAAGGCTGTCGTCCCCTTGCAGAGTTGGTTCAGATATGGCTCTTTCCGCAAGATGCCGACGGGTTGAGTCCAGCGTTCCGATGTGAAGCGGACTGTACTCAGCAGTTGCTGCAGTTGCTGCCTGGCAGCCGCCAGATTGGTCTGCTGGTGCTCGTTCGACGCTATTGAGATGATAACCTCGTGTACCCTCATATTCTCCGTTTACTTGATTCGACATGCAAAAATAGTGCTTTTTTTTGAATTCCACAACTTTTAGACCAAAAAATCGCAGTTTGGTTAAAGTTGGCAAAAGGCTTGCATATCTCAGGTATAATTCGTAATTTTGCAGCAGAAGGTGAAAGAAACTGACAGGCAGAGTTGACAAAATGAAAGAAAATGCGTTATTTTTGTGAATTCTTGCTTAAATGTTTGGCCAATTGAAAGAAAAAGTGTAATTTCGCAGCGTTTTTCAGAAACGAAATGTATAACATTATTAATAATAATCAAAAAATGAAGAAGTACAACTTTAATGCAGGTCCCTCCATCCTTCCGCGCGAGGTGATAGAGAAGACCGCTCAGCAGTGTCTTGATTTCAACGGCTCAGGTCTCTCTCTGATGGAGATTAGCCACCGTGCAAAGGATTTCCAGCCCGTAGTCGACGAGGCTGTCGCTCTCGTCAAGGAATTGCTCGACATTCCCGAGGGTTACTCCGTGATTTTCCTCGGTGGCGGCGCCAGCCTCGAATTCTGTATGATTCCCTACAACTTCTTGATCAAGAAGGCTGCCTATCTGAATACGGGCGTATGGGCAAAGAAGGCCATGAAGGAAGCAAAACTTTTCGGCGAGGTGGTTGAAGTGGCTTCTTCTGCCGATGCCAATTATACCTTTATTCCGAAGGACTGGACAGTACCTGCTGATGCGGATTATCTGCACATCACGACGAACAACACGATCTATGGTACGGAAATCCGTAAGGATCTCGATGTCAGCGTGCCCCTGATAGCCGACATGTCGTCCGACATCTTCAGCCGTCCCATCGACGTTAAGAAGTACGACGCCATCTATGCCGGTGCCCAGAAGAATATGGCGATGGCCGGTGTGACCATTGTCATTGTCAAGGACGAGAAGTTGGGCCGTGCCCCGCGTGAGATTCCCACGATGCTCGACTATCGTACACACGTGGAGAAAGGTTCGATGTTCAACACCCCTCCCGTAGTGCCCATCTACTGTGCGCTTGAGAACCTCCGCTGGCTGAAGAAGCAGGGTGGGGTAGAGGCTATGGACAAGTTGGCTCATCAGCGTGCCGAGATTGTCTATGGCGAGATCGACCGCAACAAGATGTTCGTCGGCACTGCCAAGGAAGAGGACCGTTCGCTGATGAACCTCTGCTTCGTGATGGCGCCAGAGTATAAGGAACTGGAGAAGGACTTCCTCGACTTCGCCACTTCCAAGGGTATGGTCGGCGTGAAGGGCCATCGCTCTGTCGGCGGTTTCCGCGCCTCTTGCTACAACGCTCAGACCATCGAGGGCTGCAACGCACTCGTTGCCTGCATGAAGGAGTTTGAGGAGAGGCATTGAACATTGAACATTGAACATTGAACATGATGCGTGCTGACAATCGGCACAAGCATTGGGGCCAATGTTCGTGATAGTGTCAATGCTAAAAGTAGAATGGATTTTATTAACAAGTTAAATATTGCTCTAAAGGAAGCAAACGAAACTGAATATTGGCGTTCAATGTTCAATGTTCAATGAATAAAATGAAAGTATTAGTTGCAACAGAGAAGCCATTTGCAGCAGCCGCTGTGGAGGGCATCAAGAAGGAGATTGAGGCAGCGGGCAATGAACTCGTGCTGCTTGAGAAATATACGGAGAAGGCCCAGTTGCTGGATGCCGTGAAGGATGCTGACGCGATGATTATCCGTTCGGACAAGGTGGATGCAGAAGTGCTCGATGCCGCCAAGCAGTTGAAGATTGTGGTTCGTGCCGGAGCAGGTTATGACAATATCGACCTGGCTGCCGCCACGGCTCACAAGGTAGTGGCTGAGAACACTCCGGGGCAGAATGCCAACGCAGTGGCAGAACTGGTGTTCGGCCTGCTCGTGATGGCCGTTCGTGGCTTCTATAATGGTAAGAGCGGCTCGGAGTTGCTCGGCAAGAAACTGGGCATTCTCGCCTTTGGCAATGTCGGCCGCAACGTGGCTCGCATCGCCAAGGGCTTCGGTATGGACGTCTACGCTTATGATGCCTTCTGCCCCGCAGAGGTCATCGAGAAGGCAGGCGTACATGCTGTGGCTAATCAGGATGCACTCTTCGAGCAGTGCGACGTGGTGTCACTCCATATTCCTGCCACGCCCGAGACCAGGCAGAGCATCAACTATGCGCTCGTAGGCAAACTGAAGAAGGGCGGTGTGCTCGTGAATACAGCCCGCAAGGAGGTGATCAACGAGCCTGAGTTGCTCAAACTCATGGCAGAGCGTGAGGACCTGAAGTTCGTCACCGACATCATGCCTGATGCCAACGAAGAATTCCTGAAATTCGAGGGTCGTTATTTCTCCACACCGAAGAAGATGGGTGCCCAGACAGCCGAGGCAAACATCAACGCCGGCATCGCTGCAGCCAGGCAGATCAATGCCTTCTTCAAGGATGGTGACACTAAATTCCAAGTCAACAAATGAGTTCTTTCATTGAACCTTCAATGAATGAATTAAAAACCGACTGTTATGCAAAGTGATCCCAAACAGTGCCTATACTGCACCAACAATCAGACCCTGCATGATCTGATGATTGAGATATGCGAACTCTCAGTTTCCCGTGCCTTCCTGTTTAAGGAGCAGACCTATCGTGGCCGCTGCCTCGTGGCCTATAAGGATCATGTGAACGACCTCAACGAACTGAGCGACGAGCAGCGCAATGCCTTTATGGCTGATGTGGCCCGTGTCACCCGTGCGATGCAGAAAGCCTTTAATCCGGAGAAGATCAACTACGGAGCGTATAGTGACAAACTCTCACATCTGCACTTCCATCTCGCTCCGAAATATGTCGACGGCCCCGACTATGGCGGCACGTTCCAGATGAATCCCGGGAAGGTATATCTCTCGGATGCGGAATATGCTGAGATGATAGAGAAGATAAAGTCCAATCTGTAAGATTGAATAGATCATGGCAATCGTAAAACCTTTCAAGGGAGTCCGCCCGCCAAAGGAGTTGGTGGAGCAGGTAGAAAGTCGCCCATACGATGTGCTCGACTCAGAAGAGGCGAGGGCAGAGGCTGGTGACAACGAGAAGAGCCTCTATCACATCATCAAGCCTGAGATTGATTTCCCCGCTGGCACGTCAGAATATGATCCGCGCGTCTATGAGAAGGCCGCTGAGAACTTCCAGAAGTTCCAGGATAAGGGATGGCTGGTGCAGGATGCGCGCGAACATTATTATATCTATGCGCAGACAATGAACGGAAAGACGCAGTATGGTCTTGTAGTATGTGCTCATACAGATGACTATATGGCTGGCCGCATCAAGAAGCATGAACTGACCCGGCGCGACAAGGAAGAAGATCGCATGAAGCACGTCCGCGTCAACAACGCCAATATCGAGCCCGTATTCTTCGCTTATCCCGACAATGCCGTGCTCAACAGTCTCATCATGCGGTATGCAGAGACCAAACCGGAATACGATTTCATCGCACCCGTCGACGGCTTCCGCCATCAGTTCTGGATCATCACTGACGACAAGGATATGCAGACCATCACCGACGAGTTTCGGAAGATGCCGTCGATGTATATCGCCGACGGTCATCACCGTTCTGCCGCCGCTGCCCTTGTAGGCGCGGAAAAGCAGAAGCAGAACCCCAATCATAAGGGCGATGAGGAATACAACTATTTCATGGCTGTCTGCTTCCAGGCGTCACAACTCACCATTCTCGACTATAACCGCGTGGTGAAGGATCTCAACGGGATGTCTTCGGAAGAGTTCCTGGCAGCCTTGCAGGTGAACTTTGAAGTTGAGGACAAGGGTACGGAGATATATAAGCCGGGGCAGTTGCATGAGTTCTCGCTCTATCTTGACCGCCACTGGTACAGTCTGAAGGCCAAGGCGGGCACATACGACGATCATGATCCTATCGGTGTGCTGGATGTGGATATCTCCAGCCGCCTGATTCTTGACGAGATCCTGAATATCGGCGACTTGCGCTCTTCTCAGCGCATTGACTTCGTCGGCGGTCTGCGCGGCCTTGGCGAACTGAAGCGCCGTGTGGACTCTGGTGAGATGCGTGCCGCGCTGGCCCTTTATCCCGTCTCGATGCAGCAGATCATGGATATCGCCGACTCTGGCAAGATCATGCCGCCTAAGGCGACATGGTTTGAGCCGAAGTTGCGCTCAGGACTTGTCATCCACAAGTTGAGTCGACATTCCTGATAGTCA
>Ga0247610_10003696_pt1 | contig 16653 bp, 14 predicted proteins | sample 174DNAGHGhighgp2_FD_193483 | JGI IMG/M metagenome (GOLD analysis project Ga0247610, IMG submission 193483) | Sheep rumen microbial communities from Palmerston North, Manawatu-Wanganui, New Zealand - 1742 DNA GHGhigh gp2 | ecosystem: Host-associated > Mammals > Digestive system > Stomach > Rumen... | reverse complement strand
TCAGCGTTAGCCCCATAATACGTCGCAATACATCCCCTGCACCAACTAATCTCAGATGGATAATCGTTGAAAAACGCATTTGTGCCAACATCAGTGCGATGTTGTTCACCAAAACAAATATCTCCAGGCTACGGTCTGGCCAATTATTCACCTGCCACGACCATTGTGATGGTATTACTATAATGGCGTTAAGCAAAATGAAGTCGCCGACCATCACAATCCACTTGATAAGCCTGTTTGATTGATTGTTACTACTCATATATTGTTTATATCTTAATTATTCTTAATTCCAAATCTTATTTCCAAACCCCGACCAACTTTAATCATCGTTTTTTTGTAATTTTGCAAACATAAAAACAAATTCTTATGACAAAGTTACTTCTTACGAAAATCACTGTCATTTTACTGACATCATTGTTCGTCATTTCACCAAGCACTTATGGCATGAAGAAAATTGTTTTGCAACAGAAAGCGAACAATAACATCCTCACTCAATCTATGATGAGCGAGCCGAATGCCATCTACGTTATCGAGTCCGATTTTAACCTCGCTGGCTCAAAAATAACCGTTCCCAATAATTGTGTCCTTCAGTTCGATGGCGGCTCGCTTAGTAAAGGAACTCTTGTCGGTCAAAAGACCAACATTACAGCTGCACCTATTACTATCTTTGCCCCCGACCTCATATTACAAGGCACATGGAATGCTACTGATTACCTCTGCGAATGGTTTGATGGTGACGTGGAAAAATGCATCAACACTTTCGCTAATATATCCTTTATTCAAGAAACGGTCATCAGCAAACCTGTCCACATTCGGAAATGGACCACAATCAGTCTCAAAGCAGCTCACTCCATCAAAGTTTCCGACGATTTCGTTGGCGACTATCTTTTCGATGCACTGCTCGATGTAGAGGATACAGGTAAGAACAGATATTATTTTAACCCCAACCTCGAATTTACCGGCAGTGGACTCATCGACCTTAACAACAAGACATGTCTCTTAAAGGCGTTACCAGTAAAAACTGGCGTCAGCGGCATGCTTAAGTTTAATGATGTCACATGTATCAAAGCAGCAAAAACCCTCAATAACAAGGAGAAGGTGGCTATCGTTTGGACGAAATTCGTCACAAATTGCATATCCTCTCAGTTTAGCGTAGAACGATTCCGTAGTGGAGCGCAGGATCCCGACTATGGTTTTAATCTCTTAAGTACCGATAACCGTTTTGTACAAACCTATGTGGTCTTATCCACCATTGGTTTCTACAACTGCGGTGGTTCATCCGTCTTCGACCAGGTTCATGTTTGGGGGGCTCCAAAGATATGTTTCTATATTACAGGCTACTGTGCATTCTCCAACTGCTATTCCGATTGGGGACGTGTAGCCTACTACTATGACGGCAATAATCAAGTCTCTATTTCAAATCACTTTTTCATCGGCCCGTCAAAAACTGATGAGCGTTATAAAAATTTTATTTATTATGCCATCAAGACTAGAAAAAAAAACGCTACGCTCAAAGGAGAAATAACATTCGCTCAAACTTCTAACAGCAAGCACAATCTTCTTGGCTATGGTGAACCTGATGGTGAAACAATTCCCTATATAACATCATCTTTGCGGTGGTCTTCAGTTCCCTGCGAATGGTATAACATGGTAAACGACGATACTCCCGCCAATTTCTTTTTGCTACAGCATCCCAACACCTTTCGAGTCGAAGTCAAACCTGGCCAACTTTGTTTGTTGCTAAGTTCATTCGAGCCATATAACCGTGGCGTTCACTGCCGTCTTTTTGCCTTACACTCAGGTTATGAAGACTTCAAAGACGTGCTTCTTACTGACAAGTTTATCCGTATCAACAACGGCACCATCCCTCAATTGTCATTCTTCCATATTGACAACAATTTGTATGTCAGAAACGACCGTGCATACTCTGTATGGTTCTATTTCGACACGTCACAGATGTATGAGATGTCAAATCTCATCGTGGCCGACAACATCTGGGACAAAGGGGCATATCCAGCAAGTCTCTCATTCCCATCGCCTATACCTGTCAATCCTGAACCTAAGCCTTAGCGACTCGCTTGAAGAAGCAATAGAAGGAATACAATTCATTACAGAGGGTTTCTGGCACATCAAACTGCAACATCTGCAACCGTTTCTTATGGTTGGCGACCATCCGTCCCAAAAGGCTTTTTGCCTGACCCTCAAAATAATGCTGTCCGAAATTCCCGCCGTTCATAATGGCATGTAGCAACATCCTACCACGTTTCTCATCCATCGGTGCAAGCAAATAGTTCTTTTCCAAACCAAGTTTTTCATGAAGTACCCACATCAAAGCCTCCGCGATATGATTCAGTCCCAAGGATTTTAACTGGTAAAACACATCATCCCTATCATTGTTGACATCCGAACGCAACAAATAGTAATAGTCTATCACTTGCCTTATCCCAACTCCTTCACTAAGTAAATGTCGCTGTATATGTGCCAACTGCATAACCAAGGCGAATCGCACACTCGGCACTCTAAAACCTTCTTCAACAAACGAACACCTTTCATCTATCTCCTTCTCTAAGAAAGTCTGCAAACACTTATTTGTGAAAGGATTCAGATTTCCCGACGAAGGCCTAAAATGAACTTCAACCTCTATTCCATTTTGCTTCAGATGAACATCGTGATAAGAAACATTTATCTCTTTTTTCGAAAATCCGAGCCGTTGCACTGTTTCTACTACCTTGTCTCTTCCACCGTCTACCCAGATATCGATATCCCCAGGCTGTCGACTCAAAGGCTGTTTATAAAGTCTTGCATTGGCCTGACCTTTCAGTATGGCTGTGTAATGTCCTGCCTGCTCAAAGAGTCGCGTCAACAGTGCAGCCTCCTTGTTCATTTGTATGTTTTGCAGCCTCACCTGTTCGCTTAATCCTATCCAATCATAAAGTAGGGACATAGGTGGCTTCTGTCCGGAATTACTTAGGCGGTCTAAGGCCGTAAAAACAAATGCGCCAACAGACTGCTTTTGGCTCATAGCATACAATCCTTTCCACTCTTTTTCCGAAGGTATGCAACTTAAATGTTCTCTGTTCCCTAATGAAACTTGTAGCAGTTCAATAAATAAATCATCCATTAATATTTTATGTAATATGGTCTCATTGCTTCACTCGGCATTCTTACAAAACTTATTATTAGTTTAAAATCTGTAGTCTTACTTCTTTGCAAACTTTGCTACACAGTTCCGGAACGCATTATAGTTTCCCATGTCATACATTTTACCTTGCAACTGGACTCCGATCATACCCTCCTTTTCGCGAACCTTATCAAGGGCGGATGTCAGTTCTATCTCCTTATTGGGGTCGTTATTATTACTGATGTCTTCATGCAATTGAGCAAAAACCTCTGGAGTTAGGATATACTGACCGAATACGGACATGTACTTCCGCTCACCATTCTTACACTTCACGCCCAAAAACTCTTCTGCATAACTGGCTTTCGGCTTTTCATTCATTTGTGAAATATTAAGCACGGTCTCATTTTTATCTTCCCAAGTACCTGAAAGAATTCCATAATGTGATACTTCTGCTAAAGGAATAGAATGTATTGATACCATCAGCTTATTGTACTGCTCATATTTCTCAATCAGTTGTAGCGCGCAGGGTTTACCCGTATCGCTTCGGTACAAGGTATCACCAAGCATTAATAATACAGGCTCATTGTTAGCAAAATCTACCGCCTGATACACCGCATGACCGAAACCACGTTTCTCTTTTTGATAGACATAGCGAAGTTTCTTGCCTATAGATAGTATTCGGTTTTCATATTCTTGCATCTCAGGATTCAGTTTCTTCAAATGTTCATCAGACAATGGTGTCTCAAAGAAATCACGATATAAAAGCCTTTCTTCTTCAGAACCGAGAACCAAACAGACTTCCTCAATACCGCTCTTAATGAGTTCTTCAAGCAAAATCAGGATAACGGGCTTCACCATACCGTCTTTGTCTGGTACAGGGAAGAAGTCTTTCTTCAACGCCCTGGTTGCTGGGTATAGTCTCGTACCAAAACCGGCTACTGGAATAATTGCCTTTCTTACTGCGTGTACTGGCTTCAAAGTCAGGGGATAGGCCCTCATCCCCTGACTATTCAAATAGTCTATGACCTTCTGCTGGCATTCCTTGTCCTTTGCAAGGAACTGGATACTACCATCACCTTGTGATCCCACGCCCTTTCCTCCATATACAAGAGGTTGGATGATGGGATCCCTTAAAACCTCATGCAATTTCGGGGACGTAAGTTCCTCAGGACACATAGGCGCTACTGCCGTATCAAACAATGCCTGTGCTCCTGTCATCAACTTACCCAATGCCTCGGCATCGCCCTCTGCCATGTACTTAATGGCCAAATCTATAATCCTCTGGTTATCCTCACCAAGTGCTTTCTGCTCACGCTCTTCCATCTCGTTCGATGCGAATGGGAATCCTTTGTTTAAGTCACGGAGAATCTTAATGGTGTTCTTCTCTGCACACAGATCTGCGAATACCCAATAAAGGTGCTTCTTCACATTCAGCGTCTTCACTTCCACCTCATCACCGTCAAAGGTCATCAGATTCGGTTTTACACCAAAGGCACATGCCTGATCCAAACGTCCACAACGGGAAGATGTACGCAACTCTCCAAGATAGGCAATATTCATCTCACCCATCGTGTTCAGATTCAACCGGTATAGTTTGTTAAAAGCACGGGCCACCAACACACAGATAGCGGCAGACGAAGACAAACCACTCTTCATGGGCAGTGTCATTCTCTTCAGCGTAATCTTCACACCACCAACCTGATACCACTCTAACATGTAAGAAGCAACACCAGCGCAATAGCTAAAGAAGCTACCGCTCTTAGCAACATTCTTCAGTTCGGCCTCGCTCATCCTACATGCGAAATTCTGCCAGATATCCGCTATTTCAGGCGCTTCGCTATACATCTCGAAAATGGAACTTTTCTCCACCTCTGCATAGATGCCCTGTTCTATACCTGTCACAATCGATGCGCCAGGTACTATATCCGCATTCATCGTGCGGTATTTTCCTGCCCAGTCAGTATGCTCTCCAAACAAGCACAACCTTCCTGGTACGAATAATTCTAATGCCATATAACTATTATTCTTTTATCAAGGAGATTACATCACTCCATCTTTCCTAAGTTTCTGTTGCCATTTCCATGCATTGGCAAGTGTTTCCCTCAAAGGTACTTCTGCCTTCCAGCCCAATACCTCATTTGCTTTGGTGCAGTCAGCATATACCTGCTCCACATCTCCTGAGCGGCGAGGTGCAATCTTATAATTAACTTTCACCCCCGTTGCTTCCTCAAATGTCTTCACAAGTTCAAGTACTGAGACGCCATTTCCGGTACCAAGGTTAAAAACCTCTACAGGCTCAGTATCCTTCTCCAACATACGAGTAATAGCCAATACATGAGCCTTGGCTAAATCTACAACATCAATATAGTCACGAATACAAGAACCATCACGTGTATTATAGTCATCACCGAACACGCTCAACTGTTCACGGATACCTATAGCTGTCTGAGTTATATACGGAACAAGATTAAGGGGCACGCCTATTGGCAATTCACCAATCAATGATGATGGATGAGCTCCAATCGGATTGAAATAACGAAGCAAGATACTCTTCACGGGCACGCCCGCAGCGACAGTATCTCGTATAATCTCTTCACAAATTTGTTTAGTATTACCGTATGGGCAATTTGCTGGCAGAATTGGACTCTGTTCATTCACTGGCACCTGTTTGGGTTGACCATAAACAGTGCAACTCGACGAGAATACTATTCCCTTTACATCATACTCGGGCATCAAATCAAGCAAATTTAGTAGTGACACCAAATTATTACGATAATACTCGCGAGGCTTTTCTGTTGACTCTCCTACTGCTTTATAAGCTGCAAAATGAATAATCGCTTCTATATCACCATATTTCCTGAATACAGTTGCTAATGCCTCTTTGTCACAACAGTCAATCTTCTCAAAGGCAGGTTTCTTGCCTGTAATCTTAGCAATGTTATCAATAACATCTGCTGATGCATTGAAAAGGCTATCAACTATTACAGGTTCATAACCTGCATCTTGTAATTCAACTACGGTATGGGAACCGATAAATCCCGCACCTCCTGTAACCAATATTTTCTTCATATTTTTGCTTATTTAAAATTACCTAACCAAATAATCTTTCCCATACAAAACGTACTGGAAAAACAAATCCTGCAATAAGATAGCGTTTACGTGTATGGGGTTCTTTACACATCCTATACAAGAAACGAAGGTTCAAGCGGTTTATCCAATAAGGATAATACGTGCCTTTAGAATTTTCTGCTATCTGTCTGATAAAGCCTCCGCAACTGAAACCGATGCCTTTATACCCAGCTTCTTTACACATAATCAAGAATTTCTCTTGCATTTTGCTTCCAAGACCACTTATCAAGAAATCTATATTATCTTGGGCTATCAGTCGTGCATAATTTCTCATCTCACTCTCATCAGCAAAGAAGCCATTCCTATTGTTTTTCCAAATAACATCTGGATACCAATTGGAAAATTTCTCAACTGCAGCTTCCATTTGTTCTTGTGTGCTACCTACAACGCATATTGTTTTCTTATTCTTGTTGGCGTACTCAAACAATTGAGGGAAATAACCAACCATATCAGGACTCCTTCTAGTTATCTTCTTTCCATAGCACAAGTGTACGGCCAATGCCATTAATGAACCATCTACAAACAATCCATCCATTGCTCCGTACAGTTCCTTATGTTTTAGTGCATCAAGGTATGAAACAGGATTTACATAAGAATAAACTTTTGATTGCAAAGATAATATATCCGCAATATCATACTTTTCTGTTTCAACAATACTATTTACCAATTGTGACTTTATCCTCATCATACAATGTATCATTTCAAATAGATATCCCTCATTTTTTGAGCTTCAACCTTAATATCGAAACCAGCCTCTGCTATAGCGATAGAGTTTTGCTTGCATGCTTCGTTTCGTGAGGGGAGTTTATAGTTGTTTATATATTCAGCCCACACTTTTGGAGCAGACTCAATCTGTAGGGAATGTATATTGGGGCCAATCATCACGTCCTTAGTTATATGATCTGAAATTATACAAGTAAGCCCTGATGAAAGTGCTTCAAGAACAGAAAGTGGCATTCCCTCCCATATAGACGGGAATACAAAATAATCCATTGCTTGTAACATATCTGGTATGTCTGTTCTCAAACCTGCAAATATCACATCCTTCCTTACTTGTAGTTCTTCAACCAATGCCTCAACCTCATGACGCATAATTCCATCACCCACTAAAAAAAGTTTTGTATTTGGATTTAACTTACGGTATTCTGCAAAAAGCCGAATCAGATAAGGATGGTTTTTCGGTTTATATATTTTTCCGACGTGCCCTAACACGACACAATCGTTACTGATTCCAAATTCTCGGCGTATATTTGTGCGCGTTACTTGATTAAATTGAAATTTTTCTATATCAACAGCATTCTTCAATATAAGAAAATTCCCTTCTCCATATAACCAATTACCTGCTAAATCTGAACATGCAATTCTATCCGTTACCAAAAAATTGAAAAATGGATAACACAAGTCACTCGTTGCCTTATGATCAGGAATACTTGTATGATTATGATTGATACGCTTTTCTACACCAGCTAATTTCGCGGCCAAATGCTCAATCACAGTCGTGGCACTATTTCCATTAACATGAATCACATCGTAACCTTTACACAACTTGTACAATCGATAGAAATAAGATAACACATGCGACCTCTTGCCTAAACAATAATAATGCCCCCCATTTCCTTTTAACTCCTCTGACAACCCAACAGTTTCATTGCCAGTATTATATGATGCGAAATCAATAGTCAGTCCGTCACGACTCATCTTCCTATAATAATTCATCATGACTGTAGTGAGGGCTCCAGTTGGGGCTACGCCTGTTGTTATAACAATCAAAATACTACGCATGTTCTCTATTCTATGGAAATCCCACTAAGTGCTAAAGCGCGCTCACATGTTTTTCCGTCTTGATATTTAAATACAATGTCACGTATCCTATGCCTCTCTTGTTTGTATTTATCTACACCAGAAGCGAAGTCATCAATAAATTGATAGAAAGCTGCTTTGTCTTTCACAATAGCACCTGGCATATAGTCTTCCGGATGTTTGAATACAAAACCTCTTATACGGCTATATTCCTCTATATCGGGGATAACATATGCAAGTGGTATGTCAACTAATAATGATTGAAGTGATATCGATGAATAGTCACCAATAAGAGCATCCGATTGTGCCAATAGCTGATATGTATCCAATCCCTCTCTGATAAATTCCTCATGAGTATAAACATCAAAATGAGAAAAATGCCTTTGACCTTTCCCATATTCGTTTTGTAAAGGATGGGGCTTCACTATCAATTTGATATTATACTTCTTCAAACAATCATTAATTACAAAATAGTCACTTTCTTCAAACATCGGCACCAACCCCTCTTCTGTTGAATCATCATATCCAAGATAATCTGACTTACGGAATGTAGGGTACCATACTATTATCTTGTCATACTCTTTAAAATACTTTTTCTCACGAGGATAATGAATCAATTGGTCGGCTAACACATCGCCTATTGGCGCAACCATACTTTCATCACAATCCATCTCTCCCGCATAGATTGGAACATATAGTTCGGATGGAACTAAAGTGTAAGTAAAATAAGCTTCGTCACCATTACCTATCTTACTCCATTTTCCGCCCGTCTTGTAATCTGATCTACCATGTCCAAGATGGATAACTTTTTGATTCTTTGAAGGTCTTATAGGTATTTGCCCTGTTGTATAAAATACATGTTTAGTCCTAAAATAAAGAAAAACAGACTGTAAATGGGTGATGTATGTTACTCTTTTTTCACCATCAGCAAATTTCAAGTTTTCAACACCACAATATATCTTATATTTTTTATCATATGAATAATCTAGCAATAGTTTTCTAAAAGGAACTAAACTATTATTAATTCCTCCATTAGCGGAATATAACAATATTATTCTATCGTTCTTGGGAATAAACTTGTTAATTAATGTCAGAGCAGGAAAAAAATAATTCTTCAAGGCTCTTTTTAGTGCAACATTCTTTAGCATGATTTACTTTACATTAGGCTTTATGACTCCCTCTATCAACAAATTTGCAACTTTTTCCGCATCCGCCAAATGGACTCTCTTTGGAATATCCACGTCAAACCTACTCTTAACCTTGGTCAGCAATTCATTCGTATATACCAAACAGCCATCTTCTACATTCTCAATACCATCACAGTAAATTGATTTACGGTTCACCTGTTCCATCTCTTCAAGAGAATAGTTGGGGGCCATATAACCCTTTACTTCCTTGCCTGTTCCGTCAATGATGAAAGGATAGCCACCTATATGACCATCAACACCAGGAGTATGAATCTTAATGGCTTTCTTCTCACGGATAGCAGACAGAATACTGTAAATGATATCAAAGTTACTGGATGCATTCATCATATTACGCTTCTGGTCGGTAGGCATAGGAATACCACAAGCCTTGTAAACCTCATCATGATTGATGTCAAGTTCCTTACCCTGATACTTGATGCTCAACAAAAGCTTAACTCCTTCCGTATGGCCTTCCTTGCTAATTACCACATCATGGAAGTGGCTTGCCACAAGGATAATATCAATGTCATTCAGGTTCTCAATCCCAAACTTCTCAGCCACAAAGAACTTCATACGAGGAATCAAATGGTTTAGGTTGCCACTACCAAAGTCAAAGTAAGGCATTCCGGCACTCTTCAACCAAGGAATAACTGCATCAGAATAGGATGTATTGATGCTAATGGCATTGCAATCCGCTTTTCCGTATGCCTCCATAATGTTCTTACCAAGAAGGACAGACATAGGGCTCCAGATGCCGTATGCACGAAGGTTAGACCAAGAAATAGTTCCATACTTCAATCCGGCATAGAGGCGGCTGCTATTCACAATGAAATCAGGCTGTATCTTTCTCAAAGCAGCTTCAATTGAAGCAACGTCCTTAAAGTCACAACCTCCTTCAACCACAATCTCACTACGCATCTGCCTGCGAATAGTGGCGGCAGTACGGATGATGTTCACATCCTGCTGCATCTTCTCAGCGTTACGTCCTACTACTACCAGTTTTAACTGGGGGTCAGCTAACGATACCAGATAGTCCAGCAGATAGCATCCTACACTACCCAAGCCAAAGATGGCAATGGTTATCTTCTCACCTCCATCTAATTTCTTCTTAAGGAGGTTTAACTTCTCGTTTAACGTCTTCATTTGCTTAATGCTTTGATAGCCTCACGGTAATCTGCCACGGTATTGCAGTTGAACCAGAGGTTGATTCTTACTATGTTTAATTGTGTACTCTTATATGCGCCAAAATACTTCTGGATAATCTCCAAGTTGGTTCCTTGCTCTTGTTCAGGAGTCAAGAACTGGCAAATCTCCCTTACCCTACTGGGATTCATAAACTTCCACATCTGACCGGAATTATAGATAGCCGTGAAGGGCTCGTGAATCTCTAAGCAGGAATGGCTGGTATCGTAGATATAATGAGGATAGTTGTTGGCATCAAAATAGAGTGCGACAGCCTTGTTGGAAAGAATAGGCTCATTATTCACAGAAATGACATCCTTCTTGGAATTGAGTATCTTCTCTACACTCTCTGTATCAAAGAACAAATCTCCCTCTATGAAAGATATCTCATCAGCTTGTTCCGAAACCACTTCAATTCCTTTAAGCAAACTATAGCCTGAACCATAATCGTGATAGTGGTCGTTATATACCAATTTCATCTTACGGTTCACATCCTTCATCTCGTTGCGGATGAACTTTTCCAAGTCGTCATACTTGTAGCCTCCCACAACAACAATCTCGTCCACCAGATTAAAAGCCTTATGAACTTGCAAACTAATCAAGGAGTTGGCAGGAGTGTCTTCATAATAAAGGCACTTCAGCACATCCTCTTTTGTATCTTTATTGAAGCGGCTGGACATACCGGCCACTGTGATAATGAGGCTCTTCATTACTTTTCTATTGATGCAACACACATATCCAGACCCTTATCAAGTGTAATAATTGGAGTCCAGTCAGTACGGGTACGTATTTTTTCAGTATTCAGAATTCTACGCTCAGGGTCAGAACTACGATAGCCATTGAAGATAATCTCCGGCTTGGGGAGTCCCATCTTCTCCGCAATCTTGTAGGTCAGGTCAATGATAGTGATTTCCTCGTCGGTAGCCACATTATAAACAGTGCCATCAAGAGCCTTGTCTGAATTGATCAAAGCCATTACCGAACGACAGCTATCAATATTATGCAGGAAAGCACGACGATTTTTCTTTGAGTTCTCCAGCAAGGTTACAGAACCCTTCTCCAGCAGTTCATTAATGATGTGCGGAATGATATGTTTAGCAAAACGCTCGTGCTTGCTATATACATTGGCAAAACGGATTGAGCAGCCCTTAATCTTGCCCTTATCCACAGCATCCTTCATAAAGAATTCCGTCATCAGCTTGCCACAGGCATAACTGGTGCGCTGGCTATGTTCCGCCGTTGACATCATCAGGTAGTCGCTTTCACGTACACCACCGTTCTCATTCCACGACTGCATGGAGTACACCTCACTGGTTGAACAATTGATGTAGGTGTCAGCTTTCACGCGGATGGCCTGCTCTAAGAACGATTTCATAGAAATCACATTGGTTTCCCAGGTGTGCTCTACTTCATAGAAGTGTTCCGTATGTACAACAGCAGCACAGTTGATATAAACCGTACGGTCGTAAGCACCCTTCTCTCGCAGAACCTGATCCTCGATGGCCTTCATCTGGTCAGCTTTATTGATGTCGTATTCATAGAACACGAATCCAGGGTTGTCAAGATACTCTTTTACAGTATCTATTGAACTTGCAAAGAAGTTGTCAAAGCCAATGATACGGCTATCCTTCTCTGCCTCTAATATTTGTCTCACAAGCTCGCTACCGGTCATTCCGGATGCGCCACTTAATACATATAGACTTTTCATATTTGTTATTTATTGCGTTTGAACATATTCTTTAATTTCCACCAAGTTACAACTTGGCTATTCTTACCCCAGACGTACTTTTTCCAAAGGACTTTGAATGGCTCCCTTGGTTTCCATTTTTCGCAGAGTTCTTGATAATCCATAGCCTTAAGATCGTTCATAAACTCATCTCTCCGAGGATTTGCTGGAACAATTACTCGCATCGGACGTTGATACTTAAGGGCATCCTCATACTTCAACTCGTGCCCATATAAGTTAGGTTCTGCTTTCTTAAATAAAGCTATACCTTTTTCTGAATTACATACAGCTAGCGAACAGCCTTTATTATGTCCGTAAAGTTCAGGGCAATACAACTGTGAACCCCAGAGGTCACCAAGAGTAATATCTGCCTCTCGATCAGTAGTTCTAAATGGACAAGGTACGCATGAAGGACGACTCATCAAACGGGCAGCCCAAAATATCCAAAACGGGCTGAACCAACGATCACACTTGATAGTCCCACAACTGGGATTATGAAGTGATGAATAAGTGATATTCATCACTTGATAATCCCACCTTGCGCCATCCTTATACCGATAGTCTAAAGCGTCGAATTTAATACCTTTCTTAATGCTCATATGTTGCTCGTATTTCCTTAATAATAAAGGACTTGGAAATCCTTCACATACCACTTCAATTGTCAAAAGGTTATCTGTAGGCGTATTCTTCCCAATTACATTCTTTAATGCAGCAATTTGGCAGGGGGTACCAGAGAACAGAACTTTCTTCCCTTCTTTAAGGAATTCGCGTGCTTTAAGGTAGGAATCACCAACATTACTCTGCGAATATTTTGACTTTCTGAATCTGTCAATATCTTTCTTATTCTCAATAAATGAGTGATAAATATCCAAGCCCTTCGCTTCTGCACCAAAAATAACATAGTTTTCATCACACCAAGCATCCACCAAAGCTGAGAATATACCACCTGATGTGCTTTTATCCCTTACACCAAGGTCCTTGATATATCCACCAAAAACATAGTGTTCTCCCTGATTTTTTTCAGGAAGATTCTCATAAGGGCACGCCTTATTACAGGCGCCACAATTCACACATTTCTCACTATCAACCTGTGGATAACGAAAACCCTCGTCATCCTCAATCATTTTGATTGCATTCTTATGGCATGCCTGAAGACACGCTTCGCATCCAAAGCACTCTTCTTTGACCTGGGTTCTGAGATAACCTTTCATTTTCTCTCTATTGTATTGTTAATAAAGCTCTCTTGAGATAATCCAAAGATTGCAGCTTCCTTTCTCTTATACGACTTCTAACATCATTGTAATCGATAGCAAGTAGCGGTCTAATTACGTCATCATGCCAGTATCTATCGAATAAGCCAACCAATTGCAAAAGCTCTTCTATCTTGCGATCGCAATGAGCACGAGAAAAAGCATAGAAATCTCTTCCAAACTGTAATGCGAATATTAAGCAATGGAAAGAGTTTGTGATGACACAATCTGAGTATTTTACCAAAGACAAGAACTCCTCCACTCCAGCTTGATAGAACATAATATGCCCTTTGTCAGAATTCGTCGCACGCAAAGAGATATCTACTATTTTAAGACCTCTTTCTTTTGCGACATTCTCCACAAAACTCTCTAAGAGAGGATTGTATCTACGAGAATAATATAGTAGATAATTCTCTTTCACCAGACGTTCTGCGGTAATTGGTTCATACTCCTCAGGTTCCAACAAAAGCGTAGGATCAACCACCTGGGTTACATCAGGTCGAACATTCTCCTTCACATATTGAATTAGCTGATTCTCCCTAATAGAGAAGGCATTAAAGTTCTTAAGATACTCATTCAACTTTTGAAGGTCTTTTACTTCGTATCTATCAATTGAATCCTGAAAAGAAGGCGCATACGTAATCGAATGGTTCTTCATGAGTGGTGTATTGGCAAAATACACATCATCAAGACCAAACTCATCAATATCGAATATAGAATCGCTACCTATTATAAACCTGTAGACACCCTCTTTTTCTACTTCATCGAAGTCCTTCGCGTCATATCCTCTATTCGTGATTTCCATTCGATTATGATAAAAATCATATATCTTTTTGAAATTCTCACGAATGGCAGGTAAAGAAAGCTCACATTGACGCCTGGACTCACTATCTGTATCCCACATATTTTTCATAGGATCAAGAGGATCCTTATCTGTCATAGATGTGGGGCAGTAGTCTACTAATATGGGTTCTACATCTTTCTGTTTCTTTAAAGCCTGTTGTAAGGCCCAAGCCTGTAATACCGTACCATAATTGGTAAAGTTACAATGAAGGCTTGTATAGGTAACCATTCCTAGTTTCATATTCCTAGTGTTAATCTGTCTTTATAAAACTTATCTACGCTATCACTGAACAGTTTTTGCTCTTCTTTCACATCATACCAAACGCAACGATGCTCATAGTTGCCACTTTCAACGTCCAATATGCCATACTGAGCGTAAGGATTGTGGTTTCTGGGCTGCCCTACAGAGCCAGGATTGATGAAGATTGTACGTTTCTTATTACGGTAGGTCGCATCATCTGACGCAAAGAAATGCTCAACATAATGAGGGACGTGTGAGTGTCCGCTGAAAACATAATCGTATTCTGCAAAGCGCTCATCGTTCATCTTATCTATGCCAAACTTACCCCAGTAAGGATCATCCAGATTCCCATGCATAAACAGGAAAGACTTCCCTTCTATCTGGCACTTCTGGAAACCACCATGCTCCATTTCCTTATCCAAGTAGTCGTGAGACTCAGGCGTAAGAATTGAATTGGTGAACTGTAGGACTGCCCTACCTCTGTCTGTAGCAAAGCGCTCTAGACTACCGCCAAATATGGAATACTCGTGGTTCCCCCATAGATTCACCATCAAAGGATTGTCTAAACCCTTGACCATCTCGATGATTTCATTGGGACGTGGGCCATAGTTGACCAAGTCTCCAATGATGGCAAAGGCATCTACTTTGCCAATAGTTGAGATATCAGCTAGAACAGCCTTGAAAGCTGTTACGTTGGCGTGTATGTCTGAAAGAATAACAATTCTCATTTCTTCAAGAACTGCATCAAAGCTTCTTTATTCTGAATAGGAGTAGTGGTGGGGCGACCAAGGTTTTTACGGTTGCCCTTCTTTACTTTAACTTCGAGTAGTACCGGACCATCTGCTGCTTTCACCTTATCTAAAAGCTCAGTAAGATAATCCTTGGTTTCCACTGTATAGCATGCCTTGTAACCTACAGCCTTCGCTACAGCGGGCAAATCAATCTTCAATCCTACAGTAGGCTGTCCACCCACAGAGTCGTGCGCACCATTGTTGAACACAACGTGAACATAGTTTTTGGGAGCTTTGTTAGCAACAATGGCCATGGAACCCATGTGCATAATAGCAGCACCATCACCATCAAAGCACCATACTCTACGTTCAGGCTGTGCAAGGGCAATACCCAAAGCAATCTGAGAGGCATGCCCCATAGAACCCACTGTCAAGAAATCACGTTCGTGACCCTGGTTCATGGCTGCGCGATACTCAAAGAGTTCACGACTAATCATACCGGTGGTACTTACAATGCAATCCTTCTCACCAAGAGCAGCTGCAACCGTCTGGATTGCTTCTTCACGAGACATAGTGAGGTCATTCACCTCAACATTCTGAAGTTTGTAATCCTCGAAGGTGTCCTTCTCAATGACCAGTGCGAAGACTTCTTTGTTAGCAAGAGCCTTTGCGGCTTTCTCAATCTGCTTTGCAGCTTTGTCTTCTTCCTTGGAGAGTACCTCATAGTTCACACCCATCACATTCAACAGGCCGGTAGTAACCTTGCCTTGCTTTACGTGCTGCGGTTCATCGTGAACACCAGGGCGGCCTCTCCAGCCAATCAGGAGGAGAACGGGAATATTATATACCTCTTGGTCTGTGAGGGATGCCAGCGGGTTGATGATATTACCCTCACCACTGTTCTGCATATATACACAGGCGGGCTGGCCCGTTGCCAGATAGTGACCGGCAGCAAGTCCTACGGCTGCACCCTCGTTGGCAACAATAATGTTGTGGGCTGCATCAAAATGGTCTGTGATATATGCACAGATATTTTTTAGCAGACTATCAGGTACACCTGCAAAGCAGTCAATACCCTTCTCTCTCAAGGTTTCTATAAAAAACTCTGGTCTAATCATAACTTACTTCTTTTTTGTGCCAGGGATGAGGTTTAAAATCTGCTTAATAGGCATACAGAACTCTTCGGAAGCCTCAAGGCTACGAGATGTTTCTAGTATGCGCTCAGCGCACTTCACCATAGCGGGATATGCACTACGCAGCATATGATTTGCATAGATAACCACATTGATTCCCCATTCTGCAAGTTCCTCTTCCGTAAACTGATTATAAGTTGTAGGTACAGCCACAATGGGAGTATGATCATCCACTTCACGGAAACGCTGGCAGAACTCCTTGATGTCCATACCGTCCTTGTTCTTACTGTGAATCATTATGCCATCAGCA
>Ga0247610_10003695_pt1 | contig 16653 bp, 19 predicted proteins | sample 174DNAGHGhighgp2_FD_193483 | JGI IMG/M metagenome (GOLD analysis project Ga0247610, IMG submission 193483) | Sheep rumen microbial communities from Palmerston North, Manawatu-Wanganui, New Zealand - 1742 DNA GHGhigh gp2 | ecosystem: Host-associated > Mammals > Digestive system > Stomach > Rumen... | reverse complement strand
AAATGTTATTTAACTAATAGTCTAATATGTTAGGTAGATATAATGTGTCTTCTAGACAGGATTTAGGCAACTTTATCAGCATTATATCTATGCCGTTATAGTCTCTATAACGATATTAGAAGTTAGAGTCTTATGATTTTAATCATGAGAGGTTCAATACTATAGAATTAGTAAAAATCATAATAAAAAAGCTTTAGAAGAGCCTAAAGGTGATGAGGCTATAGAGCATAAAGAAGAAGATACTAGCTGCAAGCTTGTATTTATAAGAAATAAAGAGCATAAGAAAAGAATATATATTAAGTATTCTATTATGGCGTGGCTAAGTATATTTATTATTTTTGCTGCATTATATACATTATTAGCTTGTGATGGTGTGGTAATTAATGATATGCCTAGAAAGGAATCACTAATAAGCTTACTTATAGCATTTAGTGTTGGATATCTTATGTTTGGATCTATTATCTCTTTATCATTATTGGTTCCTTTATTTAATGAATCAGAGATTGTTGAAATAAAGGATAATAAGGTGTATTTTAAAAAATATCGTGGATATTTAACAATATATGATTATTGTGTAGGTTTTGAAGATATTGTTTTATATAAGGGCAATGGTATATATTCTGTAGTTGGCCTTAATAGAATATGTATTAAGCTAATAAATCCTAAGAGATTATCAAAGGTTTATAGGAATAAAAAGATCTCAATTTGTCATGGAGTGACAAAGGAAGAGAAGAGTAAAATACTAGAAGCATTAAAGCTTTATGAGTAATAATAATTTTGCATTTTATAGCGATTATAGTATAATATTATGGAAGGGGATGTTTAAATGTTTAAGAGAATACATCCATATGTTAAGATTATTCTAACGTTTATAAGTGTTATTTTAATAGGAACATTATGCTTAGCCTTACCATATGCTTCACAGTCTGGTAAGTCTATTGGATTTGTAGATGCTTTGTTTACAGCAACATCTGCAACCTGTGTTACTGGACTTAGTGTTGTGACAATAGCTACTGATTTTACAATTTTTGGTAAAATGGTAATGATTGTTTTAATGGAAATTGGTGGATTATCATTTATTACAATATCTGTCTTTTTCTTTACTATTGTTGGAGCCAAAATTGGTATTTCTAATAGATTTTTATTAAGGGAGCAATTAAATCAAAATTCAGTTGAGGGATTAATTGGACTTGTAAAGCGAATTGTTATTATGTCATTTACAATTCAAATTATTTTCTCATTTATTAATTGGTATCCATTATATCTATATCTTAGATATCATATGGAGAACAATACACTTTCTAGCTTAGGTATTCATAGCGTATATTTATCAGAGTTTAAATTATATTCATATTCATATTTTATGTCTTTCTTCCATAGTGCTGCCTCATTTAATAATGCGGGATTTGATATTTTTGGAAATGAAAGTATGCAGATGTTTAGTACAGGATCTAATATTATCCCTTATTGGGCATTAATTACATTAAATGCCACAACAATGCTTATGATAGTTCTTGGAGGTATTGGATTTGTTGTTTATAGCGATATCTCTAAAAAGAAGTTTAAATGGAGTGCATACACACTTCATACAAAGCTAGTTTTAACAACAACATTTTTACTTATAGTATTTGGTACAGTATTTATTTACCTTACAGGAAATTATGTTAAGGCGGGGACATATATTAATTCCTCTGGAATACAGGGAAATGCTCCAAAAATGAATTGGATGGAGTCTATATTTACAGCTATTACATGTAGAACAGCAGGATTTGCTACATATGATATGAGAGCCCTATCTTGTCTTCCTGTTACATATATGATAACTCTTTTATTAATGCTTATAGGAGCTTCTCCTTGTTCAACAGGAGGAGGAGTTAAGACTACAACATTTGGAGTTATAGCCTTAGCTATTTATTATTTTGCTAGAGGAAAAGAAACAAAAGCGTATAGAAGAAGAATTGATGAGTCACAAATATCAAAGGCATTTGTGCTTATGCTTGTGGCTATGATTATTGTTGTTATGGGTACAGCTTTAGTTTTAATAATTCAACCAAAGCTTGGAGCAAAGGCTGTATTATTTGAGATTGTTTCAGCCTTCTCAACAACAGGATTAACAATGGGTATTACATCATCTCTTGGTATTGCCAATAGAATTATTGTAGTATTTATAATGTTCTTTGGTCGTCTAGGACCACTTACAATTATAGGAGTACTTAATAAGAATTGGATGACAAATACTAGAGAAGAAATTACATATGCAAAGGAGAATGTAATAATAGGATGAAAAAATATAATAAGAACTTTTTAGTTATTGGAATTGGAAGATTCGGTTCAAAGGTTGCGGTAACACTAGCTGACCTAGGATATGATGTACTTGCGATTGATATAGATGAGGATGCAATTCAATCTATTGCAAGATATGTACCTAACTGTGTTATTGCAGACGCAACAAAAAAGGATGTTTTAAAGGAATTAATTGGAAAGAATGGAATAGATGTTGCAGTTGTAGCTATTGGTAATAACCTACAGGCTTCAATTCTTTCAATTGTTAATCTTAAGAATTTAGGTATTGAAAATATTACAGTTCGTGCAGATGAATCTGACCATAAGGAGCTATTTGAAATGGTTGGAGCTACAGATGTAATTATTCCTGAGGAGGCCAGTGCTGTTTCTCTTGCTAATCAAATTACTTCAAATGCAATTGTTGACTATTATAATATTTCTGGAGAATATGGAATGTATAAGCTAGAGATTGGTGAAAAGTTTAAGCCAAAGTCAATCGTTGATTTAAATCTTCGTCAGCAATTTGAAATAAATGTAATTGGAATTATCCCACAGGGAGGAGAAATCTTCATGCCTAAGGGACAGGATGTCCTAAGACCAGGAGATACAGTAGTAGTAGTTGGTTCTAAGGATAATATTGATAAATTTGCATCATTTATATTTGCGTAAAAAAATGTGGTAAGCATAGGCTTACCACTATTTTTATTTAAGCTCGTAGGAAATACTATATTTAGAATCAATAACCTTAATTGTAGCAACACTTCCTACAATAACTGGTATTTGAGGAGGGACATGTCCAATATCTAAATCAAATATTATTGGAAGCTTTAAATCAGCTAAGGCATCTATTATATAGTCTTTATATGTTTTATTAAACATAACATCTCTTATAAATGGTCTTCCAAATAAGAACCCCTTTGCGTTATTAAACCACCCACTATATTTTATTTGAAGAAGCCTTCTATATACCTCAATTGGAGTCATATCACAGGCTTCAAAGAACCAAAGTAAATCATCATATTTGTTATTGAAATTACAAACATTATCATATTTAGTACCAATAATTGTGGATAATACATCTATACATCCACCAATAATTCTTCCAGTAAGTGTTATATTATTGTTTGGGTAGGATGTAATTATAGATGGCTCTGTTGGATTAATCTCTATACATGGATTATCCTCTGTTCTAAGAGAGATTGTTTCATATTTTTCATATCCATTAAAGCTTAGCTTTTTTCCAAACATTAAGTCTAATTGATCCTTTTGATAAGGAAGTAGTGAAGTAGTTCCAAATCCTGGAGCATTTAAACCATATACAGAAGCCACATCACATATTGTTGGAAGAAGGAATGTAAGAATAGTATTATCACTATATCCCATAAAAAGCTTAGGCTGTAATTTCTTTAATTCATCAAAGTCTATATATGGAAGTAATTGTATCATAGCTTCTCCGCCACCAACAGAAAGTATATAATCATAATTCTTATATGCATACATAAAATCATTTGCACATTCCTTGGGAGTGCTTGATAAAAGATCTAATTGATTATAAATGTATGGTCCATTAACAGTTTTGATTTTATATTCATTAAAATGAGATATAGCCATCATAAGCTTCTCCGTATATGGAGATGTACTACATCCGAATGATGGCGCTGTTAGATATAAGGTTTTATCAGCTGTAATAAACAATCCATATTTCATAAAATCACCTGATATAATTATAGCATATTTTAAAATAAAATATGTTATAATAAAAGACGAGGTGAAGCACTAATGGGTTTTTTAGAGGATTTAACTAAGGAAACAAAGTTTAGAAGAAAGAAATATCCTAAGAAATATGAAGGATTTAAAAGATATAAATTCTTTGAAATAAGACCTCTTTTTGATTTAAAAAAGAATTTAGAATATCAGTTCGCAAATGTTTTATATGATGAGGATTGTTGTTTGATTCTTGCGAAAAAATACAAGGGTCATATTTACAAATATACTGTAATTCATGACTTGTCAAAATACAAGCAATTAAATTTAACTAATGAACTTCTTGTTTCATATAATCTTGGTAAGGAATTTGAGCATGATTTTAAGATTGAGGAGCTTGGAAGATTACCAATGATTGATATTATTATTTGTGATAACCATGAGGCTTCAAGTATTAAATATTCTATCATTAATACAAAGATAGAAGGGGACACATATCGCGTTGGATTATGCTATGACCCTGATTTTAATATTTTATTACAATTTATGCAAACTAAGGAAATAGGAGAGCAATATATTAATTTTAAGTGGGCAGTATATCATGATATTGGAGCAAAGGATGTGGATGATGTCTAATGATGAGATTATTTAAAAATCTAAAAGCAAGACATTTATTTATTTTAGCTTTTGTTATGATTGTAGTAGATGTATTGCTTATTATAGGATTGATGCATATAAATAATCGTAAGGTAGCTATGATTTTATTAATCATTTGCTTCCTTATTACAGCATCTTTACTTAATAGTGCTATTTTTAAGGCTTTTAGTGATAAGAAGAATAAATGTAATACGGTTATTCATAGCTTTAAGGGAATAGATTTTATGCATGATAGCCTTAAGGATTTTACAATTAATAGCTATGAGTATGGGGATGTATATTCTAAGGTTATTGATAAATGTGCATATAAGGTTACATTTGTTAAGGATTATTCTAAATATAATGAATTAAAGAATGAGAATAGTAATTATAAAAAGACTCCTGGTATAGATGATGCGAAGTGGATGATAGCTTTTGAAATTTTTACAGAGCTTAATCCTGATTTAGAACGTAAGCTTCCGCTTTATTCTATTAGTGGAGAAAAGCTTTATTATGAGGCGTTATATATTGATGGTGATAAAATTATTGAGGCTGATTATATAGAGCCTTATACATATCTTTTAGATAAATATAAAAAGCTATCAAACCTTGTGGGTATATATGATGAAGAAGAAAATACTAATTTATAGTCTAATATCTATCCTAATACCTCTTATATTGGTATCAGTACTTACAGCTTTAATTGATTTTTATAATAAAGCTGGCTTTATTTATTTAGGATTGGTTATGCTATGTGCTACATTTTTTGTATCACTTGAGTCTTTTAATTTAAAGCTTAAGCCTTTATTAGCAATAGCCTTAATTATAAATACTATATATGTAGTATTTACATCATTGGTATTTAAGCTTCCATGCTGGTACCTTTTTGGTCTGCTTACAATACCTGCATCTATTGTGTCATATTATACAAGGTGGGCATATTCATTATTTAGTGTGGTTTCATATCCAATAGTGTTTTCCTTATATGGCATTAATAGATATACATTAGAGCTTTATTTGGTAGCTTTAATTTTAACATTTGCGTATAGTATTTGGACTAAGTATCACAAAACAAAGATTTATTTATATGATAATTACGGGGATTAAATATGGCAAAGAAAAAAACAACTAAGAAGACTAAGAGGGTAAAGCTTTCTACACCTCTTATAATTATATTAATATTAATTTTAGCCATTGTAATAGGAGTATTTGGATTCTTTTATTATAAGGCATCTAAGGCATTAGCAGAGGTTAATGTATCAATTGGTGAAATAGAGCAAGATAATCAGACAATAACATTTAATGTATTAGTCTCTGGAGATTGTGATGCATATGACGTGTATGCTAATTCATCTAGTGATACAATTGTTATAGCAGAGGATGAAGGAATTAGCTCTAGTGAGAAGAGCTATTCATATACATTTACAGCATATGACACATATGAAATTGGTGTAAGTGTTTATAAGAAGATTTTAGGATTCTATTCTGTTTCAAAGGATTTTGCTTGTCAAAGTGTTACAATTAAATACAATCCATCTGAGGCATGTGAGGGTGTTATATATGATGATTTCCAAATTCATTTTATGACACTTGGAAATTCATCTGCAGGAGATTCTATTTATATTAAAGCAGGAGATTCTGATATATTAATTGATGCGGGTTCTGAGGTTGGATCATTTGATACGACTAGTGCTTATATTAATAACTACTGTACTGATGGAAAAATAGAATATGTGATTGCGACACATGGAGATAAGGATCATATAGCTGCGTTCCCAAAATTTGTAGATGCATATGAGATAGGAACAATTATTACTAATGAGCACACAACAAAAGAAACAAATACCTATAATAATATGCTAGCTGCGTTTGAGAGCGAAGTTAGTAATGGAGCTAAATGGTATTATGCAGCTGATTGCTGGAATAATACAAATGGAGCTTCAAGGGATTATGAATTATCAGATAATGTAGTTATGCATGTTGTATATAATTATTATTATTTCTGTGATGAATCAAGTGATGAAAATGATTATTCAGTATGTACATTATTTGAATATAAGGCTAATGGAGAATCTAAATATTTCTTCCTTGGAGGAGATTTAGAGAAAAAGGGTGAAAATAAAATGGTTGAGTTCTATGATGGCTCAACTGAAGAAAAGACAATGCCAAAGGTAGAGCTATATAAGGCAGGTCACCATGGTTCAAATACATCATCTAATACGTCTTTCTTAGAAATGCTAAAGCCTAGTGTGTGTGTTGTATGCTGCTGCTGTGGTACTAATGAATATACAATAGATTATACTAATCAATTCCCAACACAGCAATTTATAAATAGAATTGCGCTATGGACAGATGCTGTATATGCAACATCCGTATGGGATGTGGCTCTTAATTCATTTAAAGACTTAAATGGAAATGTAATTGTATCAGCAGGATTAGATGATGAAGGAAAAGCATCATATGCAGTAGCTGCTTCTAATAATCTTATAAAGCTTAAGGATACAGAATGGTTTAATGAAACAATTTATGTCACAAATTATGAGGAAGCAACATCGACTGATAATCAAAATACAAAATCTGTTCCTCATGGAAATAATTCAGCTTCAAAAAAGGATTATACGTTCTATACTTCAACAACAGAGGGTGCAGTGGCAGTTCCAAGAAGAACATGGCCACAATTATAATAAAAGCTAGTAGGAGGTGAGCAATATGGCAAGGTTAAGTATACCTAAAAGCTATAAGCCAGAGATTGATAGATGTCCACTATGTGGAGGTAAGCTAAAATATCGTTATGCGGTATCTAATAAGGTGATACAATTCTCACATGGTGAGAAAAGAAGAATCAAGAATCTAGGATATAGCTGTACTAATAAAGATTGCCCACATCCTGAGCTTATATATACATCTCAAACTGCATCTAAGCTTTGCTTTAAGGGTCATACCTTTAGCGCAAAGATTATAGCAGAGATTATGTATTATAAAACAATACATAAATCAAGAGACGAAATTGTGAATATATTCGCTGATGATAATGTAGAAATATCAGATAGAAATGTAGATATAATCTATAATAAGCTTCAAAAATGGTTAACTATGGATTATAAAGAAAACATAAAATTCCATTATGAATATATGAAGAAGGAATATGGTAAGATTATGTTATCTATTGATTCAATAGCATTACCAGATAAGTATAGATTTATTGCTATCAGATCATTTTTCAGCCAAGCCCTAATTGGTATTCATTTGTTTAGATGTGAAACAGATGATGATTTTAATATTTTAGATGATTATTTAAATAAGGATTTAGATATTGACCTTATAGTAACAATTAGAAATATTGGTCAAACATTTCCTCAAATCAAAAAAAGAGTTAATGACAAATGCAAATTTATTTCATTTGTTAAATTTTAAAGAGTATTATTGGAGTAGTTGAAAACAAACTACTCCATTTTTATTAGATTATGGTATCTAAATAATAATAAAGCAAGATTAATATAGTAAGAGAGGATATATATGTGAGGATTAAAGTTTTGTTAAATATAAAATGGCAAATAATAGTTTAATCCTAGATTAAGTGTTATATAATTTAGGCACGAATATTTGTGATTATTTTTTGAGTTTATTGTTTTTAATTTCAAAATAATTTACAAAAGTATAATATTATAGTATAATATTCGCATAATACTTAATTGGAGGTTATTTTATGTCAGAGAAAAATGAATTAGATGAGTATGATAAGAAGATTTTAACTTACCTACAAGAGGATTCTTCAATTTCTAATATAGATTTATCAAAGAAGATTGGGTTAGCACCATCATCTTGCTTACTTAGAACTAAGAATTTAAAGGAGTCAGGAATTATTAAGCAATTTACTACAATTCTTGATGATAAGAGATTAGGATATGAGGTTACAGCATTCGCTAAGGTAGCACTATCACCACTTAATAGAGAAACATCTCATAAGTTTATTGAGGAGGCTAACAGTATTCCTCAAATAGTTGAGTGTTATACTATTACAGGAGATTGTGCTTATCTACTTAAGGTATATGCTAAGGACTTAAAGTTCTATAGAGATTTCGTTATTGATAAGCTTATGGCTATTCCTGGTGTTTCACATGTTGAAACTATGATGGTTGTAGGTGTTGAGAAGCAAACTACAGCAATTCCATTAGACTAGAAGAGAGGCTTTTGCCTCTTTTTTAAATTATTAATTTAAGTAAACGCTTCATAATGAAATTTTACATTGAAATAAAATCATATTTTTTATATAATATTCTCTATAAGGAGTGAATTGATATGAACGCTATTATATCTGTTGTTGGAAAGGATACAGTTGGAATTCTTGCCGCTGTTTCAGAAAAGTGTGCTAAGCACCAAGCAAACATTACTGATGTTAAACAAACTATTATTGATAATTATTTCGCTATGTTTATGATTGTTGATATTGACAAGCTAAACATTGAGTTTAATGATTTCGTTGATGAGATGCAAGGTTTAGGAAAGGACAAGAACCTTGAGATTCATTGCATGCACGAAAATATTTTCAATTTAATGCACAATATTTAAGATAAGAGGTATGGTTAATGTATACTAATAATGAAATAATGGAAACCATCAAGATGATTCAAGAGGAGAACCTAGATGTAAGAACTATTACTATGGGTATTTCTCTATTAGATTGTATGGACGCTGACATTGATAAGTCTTGTGAAAAGGTTTATAACAAGATTTATAGATGTGCTAAGGATTTAGTTAAGACAGGAGACTCAATTTCTAAGAAATTTGGTATTCCTATCGTTAATAAGAGAGTTTCTGTTACACCTATTTCTATGCTAGTTGGTGTTTCAGGAGGAGATCCTGTTAAGTATGCCAAGACTCTAGATAAGGTTGCTCATGATATTGGAGTTAACTTTATTGGAGGATATAGTGCATTAGTTCAAAAGGGATTTGCACCAGGAGAAAGAGAATTAATTGACTCTATTCCTCGTGCACTTGCTGAAACAGAGCTTGTATGCTCATCAGTTAATATTGGTTCTACAAGAGCTGGTATTAATCTAGATGCAGTAAAGATTATGGGTCAAAAGGTTAGAGAGGCTGCAGAGCTTACTAAGGATAACCAATGCCTTGGAGCTGCAAAGCTTGTAGTATTCTGTAATGCTGTTGAGGATAACCCATTTATGGCAGGAGCCTTCCATGGAGTTGGAGAGGCTGATGTTGTAATTAATGTTGGAGTATCTGGTCCAGGAGTTGTAAGAGCTGCAATAGCTAAGGCTCCAAAGGATGCTTCAATAGCAGAGATTGCAGATATTATTAAGAAGACTGCATTTAAGGTTACACGTATGGGACAGCTAGTAGGAGTTGAGGCTTCTAAGATGCTTGGAGTTCCATTTGGAATTGTTGACCTTTCACTTGCACCAACACCAGCAGTTGGAGATTCAGTTGCTCATATTCTTGAGGAAATTGGTCTTGATCAATGTGGAGCATGCGGAACAACTGCATGTCTTGCAATGTTAAATGATGCTGTTAAGAAGGGTGGAGTTATGGCTTCATCTAGAGTTGGTGGACTTTCAGGAGCATTTATTCCTGTATCTGAGGATGCTGGTATGATTGCTGCTGCTGAATCAGGAGCTTTAAAGATTGAAAAGCTTGAGGCTATGACTGCTGTATGTTCAGTAGGACTTGATATGATTATCATTCCTGGTGATACAACTGCAGAGCAAATTTCAGGAATTATTGCAGATGAGGCTGCTATTGGTATGGTAAACTCAAAGACAACTGCAGTTCGTGTAATTCCTGCAATTGGTAAGAAGGCCGGAGAGGTTTTAGACTTTGGTGGTCTTTTAGGATATGGTCCTATTATGCCAGTATCTAAGGTTGGTAATAGCGTATTTATTAATCGTGGAGGACAAATTCCTGCACCATTACAAAGCTTAAAGAACTAATTAATAAAATAATACTGATGATGAAGAATAGTAGCTTAAGGAAAGCTTAAAGAGAGTCTATGGTTGGTGTGAATAGATAGTAATCCCTTATGTGAATCTACTTTTGAGGTATACGTTAGACCTTACGTATAAGGTAAGAGATGCAAAAAAAGGTGGCACCACGATATAATCGTCCTTTGTTATATACAAGGGACTTTTTTATTTAAAGGAGATAAGAATTATGCTAGATATTAAATTTGTAAGAGAAAATCCAGAAATAGTTAAGGAAAATATTAAGAAGAAATTCCAAGATCAAAAGCTTCCTCTTGTTGATGAGGTTATAGCTCTTGATAAGAAGATTAGAGAGCTTTCAACAGAAGCTGATAATCTAAGAGCTTCTAGAAACTCATTAAGCCAAGAAATTGGAAAGCTTATGAAGAATAAGGAAATCGATAAGGCTAATGAGGTTAAGGCTACTGTAGCTAAGAATAATGATAGAATTACTGAAATCGATAAAGAGGTAGAACCATTAAAGGAAGAGCTTCTTAAGAAGATGATGGTTATTCCAAATATTATTGATAAATCTGTACCAGTAGGTGAGGATGATACTCATAATGTTGAGAATGAGAGATTTGGAGAGCCTGTTGTACCTCCATATGAAATTCCTCATCATGCAGATATTATTGCAGCTCTAAATGGAATTGATAAGGATGCGGCTGGAAGAACATCAGGAAATGGTTTCTATTACCTAATGGGGGACGTAGCACGTCTTCATAGTGCAATGCTAAGCTATGCACGTGATTTTATGATTAATAAGGGATTTACATATTGTATTCCACCATTTATGATTCGTTCAGATGTTGTTAATGGAGTTATGTCATTTGCTGAGATGGAGAATATGATGTACAAGATTGAAGGGGAAGATCTATATCTTATTGGAACATCAGAGCATTCAATGATTGGAAGATTTAAAGATCAAATTGTAAAGGAGCAAGAATTACCTATTACTCTTACATCATATAGTCCTTGCTTCCGTAAAGAGGTAGGATCTCATGGTATTGAGGAAAGAGGAGTATATAGAGTTCATCAATTTGAGAAGCAAGAGATGATTGTTCTATGTAAGCCTGAGGAATCAATGGATTGGTACAATAAAATGTGGCAATTTACAGTTGAATTCTTCCGTTCATTAGATGTACCTGTACGTACATTAGAATGCTGCTCAGGAGACCTTGCAGACCTTAAGGTTAAATCATGTGACGTAGAAGCTTGGTCACCAAGACAAAAAAAGTACTTTGAGGTTGGTTCTTGTTCAACACTAGGTGATGCACAAGCACGTAGACTAAAGATAAGAACAAAGGGTGAAAATGGTACGTATTTAGTACATACATTAAATAACACAGTACTTGCATCTCCACGTGGATTAATCGCAGTACTTGAAAATAATTATAATGAAGATGGTTCAGTTAATGTCCCTAAGGCACTTCAACCATATATGGGTGGAATTACAAAGCTTGTTAAGAAGACTAAGTAAAATAATACCTAAGCTATAAAAAGCTTAGGTTTTTTTGCGCAACAATTTCACATAATTTTTTTATATTTGAAATATATTGATTTGTTAAAATATAGGTGTCTAAAGGAAGAATGTATATTAATTTAGATGGAAGGAGCGGCCGCTGGCTTAGTCAAATAATATTCATACTTTAACTCTCTCTTAAAAAAACGTTTTTCACTAAGCCCAGCAAAAAAACTAAATTTCATTTTCTTTTCCAAAACAAGTAACCCTTTTTAGTTACTTGTTTTTCTTTTTAAAAAGAAAAAGCTTCATAAGAAGCTTTATTCGTGCTTTATTTGTGCCCATAATATTACAGCTACTTGGAATGGAATACCAAGTAAAAATATTGGCCAAAAGTTATTATGCATATAAATAAGTGTTAGATATAAGGATAATAGAAATCCCCAATCGAGTACAGAAAGAATTGGCACATTAAAAACTCTGCGTCCCCATTTAATATTAAAATAGAACAGCATAGAACATGTCGCAGGAATTCCCCATATAAATATAGGCCAGAATGTTTTATCCTTGTTTTGAAAGTAAACAAATATTAATACTACTAAAAACCATACCAATGTACAGAATAGAAGAGTAATAAATATTTTATTACGTTTTTCATATTTAGGCATTATATATTCTTTTTTATCCTCGTATGAACCCTCATGTGTTAGATAATCTAGAGTCACTCCGTAAAGGTTTGAAATCTGATATAGGACTTCTATATCTGGAAGTGAATCTCCTTTCTCCCACTTAGATATAGCTTTATCAGAATAACCAAGGATATTTCCTAGATCCTGTTGGGTATATTTTTTTCTTTTTCTTAGCTCAATTAGATTGTAAGCTATGGTTTTCTTTAAATCATTCATATTTATATTATACCATAAAAAAATATAAAATAAAGGCTTGGTTGATAGGAATTCTACTCACAGTAGAATTGTAAAATCTTGGTAGAATTAAAGTAGATATCGAATTATAGCGCCATAAACTTGGATTTTACGACTAAAAGTTATAAAATTATGCTGGAGTTGAAAGGTATGCCCCAAAAGATTATATATTATAAGGATGAGCTCAACGATGAGTTTAGTGGCGATAATATAGTTCCTAAGGTCATTGATGGGAAATGGAAATATGTTCATAAGAGCCTATGGAAGAAGTTCACACATGTGTTCTGGCTAAGATTTGTGATTGCCCCAATCTTCTTTATGCATTCAAAGCTTAAATACCATCATAAAATTATTGGTAAGAAAAAGCTTAAGCCATATAAGAAGGAAGCAATCTTTATGTATGGTAACCATACACATAATTTTTGTGATACTTTTATTCCGGCATTCGTTAATGGTTATAAGGATGTTTATCTAATATGTAATCCACAAAATGTTTCAGTGCCAGTTCTTGGACCAATATGTCCATCACTTGGAGCTTTACCATTACCTGGTGATTTAGAAGCAACTAAGAATTTTAAAAAGGCAATAGATTATTATGTTTCAAAAAGAAAATGTATAATGATTTACCCTGAAGCTCATATTTGGCCTTATTATACTAAAATAAGACCATTCAAGGATGTATCATTTAGATACCCACTTGAATATGATACTAAATCATTTTGTATTACTAATGTCTACAAGAAAAGAAGATTTAGTAAGACACCAAGGATTGTAACCTATGTAGATGGGCCATTTCTTATCAATAGGGATTTAGATAAGAAGGAAGCTCGTAGGGATTTACGAGATAGGATTTATAATCAAATGGTTATAAGAAGTAAAGAAAATAATTATGAATTAATAAAATATATAAAAATAGAGGATAACACAAATGATTAATATACTTTTTTGTGGTAATGATAAGGTATTTGATGGAATGATTACAACAATGCTATCAATATTTAAAAGAACCACTACTAAAGAGCCATTTAATTTTTATGTTTATACAATGGATGTATCAGATATTAAGCCACAATATTTAGCACTATCTGATGAAATGGCTGATTACCTAGATAAAATTGCAAAATCTTATAATATTGAAAATAAAGTTACTAAAATTGATGTACTAGATATATATAATAGAGAGTTTAGAAATTCACCAAATGAATCATGTTACTGCAGCCCATATACATTATTAAGGCTATTTGCAGATTTAGTTCCAAATATGCCTGATAAGCTATTATATCTTGATGTAGATATAATGTTTAATAGAGATATTACATTACTTTGGAATCAAGATGTAACAGGATATGAATATGCAAGTGCAAGAGATCATTATGGAAAGTTTTTAGTTCAACCAAATTATATAAATGCTGGAGTGCTTTTATTTAATATGGTTGAAATGAGAAAAACTAAGATATTAGAAAAAGCACGTGAGCTTATAAGAAAGAAAAAGCTTATGTTTGCAGATCAATCAGCTTTAATTAGAAGTACAACTCGTAAGAAGATGCTTCCACAAAAGTTTAATGATCAAAAATTCTTACACAAATCAACAGTTGTAAGACATTTTTCTAAGAGATTATTCTGGCTACCAATTCCAAAGACAAGAAATATTAAGCAATGGCATGTATCAGATGTTCATAAGGTATTCCATTACTATGTCTTTGATGATATCTTATATGAATATATTTATCTTAAAAAGAAATTTGAGAAAGAGGTAATTAATAATGAGCAATAATAAAATAGTTCCAGTATTCTTTTCATGTGACGATAATTTTGTTAAGTTTACAATGGTTACTGTAAGATCAATGCTTGAAAATGCTTCAAAGGAGTATCATTATAACATTTATATTTTAAATACAAATATTATGGATAGAATGAAGAAGGCTTCATTTGATATTGTAGATGAGTATGATAACGCAACTCTAGAGTTTGTAGATGTAACTTCATATCTTGAATCAATATCTGATAGACTTCCTATTCGTGATTATTATTCAAAAACAACTTATTATAGATTGTTTATAGCAGAGATGTTCCCACAATATGATAAGGCTATTTATCTTGATTCAGATATGATAGTTAAGGGTGATATTTCTGTCTTATACAATAAGGAAATTGGAAATAATTTAGTAGGAGCTGCACATGAACAGGCTATGGTTCAAACAGATGCTTATGGTGATTATGTAGAGCACAATATTGGTATTTCAAGACATAGCTTCTTTAATGCAGGAATGCTTGTTATTAATTCAGACCTTTGGAGAAAAGAGGCTGTATTAGACCAATTTATTGACCTTCTTGGTTTATATACATTTAGAGTAACTCAGGATGAGGATTATCTAAATGTTATTTGCCAGGATAGAGTTGCATGGGTTGGAGACGAGTGGAATGTAGAAATATATGAAACTATAAATGTATCTGAGGAGGATGCATGTATATTCCATTATATTATGTGGTGTAAGCCATGGCATTTTACTGGTGTAAGATATGAGGATTATTTCTGGAAATATGCAAAAATGAATTCTTTATATCATGAAATAGTAAATGTATTAGAAACATACACTGATGAGCAAAGAGCAAAGGATTTGAAGGCAGGAGAAAGATTATATGCATTAGCTCTTGAGGAGATTAGGAGACCTGACACTTTCCTGATGTTAAAGCGAAACGCAAAGATCCAGAACGACTTCAAATTTGTAAAAAAATTAAAGAATATGAGCGAGAAGGGCGTTTCGCAGAGGATGTAGAAAATGATCCACCTACACGTCCTATCGTGCCAGGTGAGGTCGATTATAAGCGAAAAAAGCTTAAGAATAAAATTAAGACTAAGCTTGCTTTCCACGCTGCACGTAAATTCTTAAATAAAATTTTAGATGAAAAAATAATGATTGTAAGTGATATAAAGGGTAAGGAAAACCTTAGAGATTTAAAGGGTGGAGCTATTATCACATGTAATCACTTCAATGCACTTGATTCTTTCGCAGTACAGCTTGTATATGAGGAAAGTATATCTAAGAAGGTTAGAAGAAAGAAGAAATTCTATCGTGTAATACGTGAAGGTAATTATACATCATTTCCAGGATTCTACGGAATGCTTATGAAGAATTGCTACACATTACCACTTGCATCTAATCCAAGGGTAATGCAGGAATTCTTAAGAGCAACTATGGAATTATTACAGGAAGGAAATCTAGTTCTTGTATATCCTGAGCAGTCAATGTGGTGGAATTATAGAAAACCTAAGCCATTACAGCCAGGAGCTTTTAAAATAGCTTCAATGGCTGGAGTGCCTATAGTTCCTGTATTCATTTGTATGAAGGATAGCGATATAAGAGGAAATGATGGATTCTATATTCAGGAATATGAAATTAATATTCTAAAGCCAATTTATCCCAAGGATGAATTGAAGAAGAATGAAAATATTTCGTATATGATGGAAGAGAATTATAATGCTTGGAAAGATGTTTATGAAAAGTATTATAATAAAGAGCTTAAATATGATACAAAATAGAGATAGATTTTTCTATCTCTTTTTTTGTATATTGTTTTTTCTATTTTTAATTATATGCTATTATATAAGTAGGGTGATAATAATGCTAGCGCTTATAACAGGTGGAACAAAGGGTATAGGTAAGGAAAT